>Ga0208718_1000003_pt1 | contig 127810 bp, 110 predicted proteins | sample LakMenE29Apr09ns_FD_150743 | JGI IMG/M metagenome (GOLD analysis project Ga0208718, IMG submission 150743) | Freshwater microbial communities from Lake Mendota, WI - 29APR2009 deep hole epilimnion ns (SPAdes) | ecosystem: Environmental > Aquatic > Freshwater > Lake > Epilimnion/Euphotic zone ...
TGTGCGTCAGCAATACTAGGCTTGTTTATGAGATTGTTATAATTTACTAAATAATTGCTTGTAGATACTAGATAATTTATTAAGTAATTGCTAGCAGATAGCGTGTAATTAACTAGGTTGTTGCTAGTAGATAATACATAGTTGCTAGCATTCGTATTGTTGGTCGCTATAACCGTTAAATCAGGCTTATTGAGAATTTGGGATTTACCTGAGACCGAGTTCCAATCACTATTAACCTGTGTATCACCAATAGTAGGTTTGTTTATAAGATTGTTGTAGTCTATTAAGTAATTACAAGTAGATAATACATAGTTGCTAAGATTTGTATTGTTGGTCGCTATAACTGTTAAATCAGGCTTATTGAGAATTTGGGATTTACCTGAAACCGAGTTCCAATCGCTATTAACCTGTGTATCACCAATAGTAGGTTTGTTTATAAGATTGTTGTAGTCTATTAAGTAATTACAAGTAGATAATACATAGTTGCTAAGATTTGTATTGTTGGTCGCTATAACAGTTAAATCAGGTTTATTGAGAATTTGGGATTTACCTGAGACCGAGTTCCAATCACTATTAACCTGTGTATCACCAATAGTAGGCTTGTTTATAAGATTGTTATAATTTACTAAATAATTGCTTGTAGATACTATATAATTTATTAAGTAATTGCTAGCAGATAGCGTGTAATTAACTAGGTTGTTGCTAGTAGATAATACATAGTTGCTAGCATTCGTATTGTTGGTCGCTATAACCGTTAAATCAGGCTTATTGAGAATTTGGGATTTACCTGAGACCGAGTTCCAATCACTATTAACCTGTGTATCACCAATAGTAGGTTTGTTTATAAGATTGTTGTAGTCTATTAAGTAATTACAAGTAGATAATACATAGTTGCTAAGATTTGTATTGTTGGTCGCTATAACCGTTAAATCAGGCTTATTGAGTATCTGGGATTTACCTGATACCGAGTTCCAATCGCTATTAACCTGTGCGTCAGCAATACTAGGCTTGTTTATGAGATTGTTGTAGTCTATTAAGTAATTACAAGTAGATAATACATAGTTGCTAAGATTTGTATCGTTGGTCGCTATAACCGTTAAGTCAGGCTTATTGAGAATTTGGGATTTACCTGAGACCGAGTTCCAATCGCTATTAACTTGTGCGTCAGCAATACTAGGCTTGTTTATGAGATTGTTATAATTTACTAAATAATTGCTTGTAGATACTAGATAATTTATTAAGTAATTGCTAGCAGATAGCGTGTAATTAACTAGGTTGTTGCTAGTAGATAATACATAGTTGCTAAGATTTGTATTGTTGGTCGCTATAACCGTTAAGTCAGGCTTATTGAGAATTTGGGATTTACCTGAGACCGAGTTCCAATCACTATTAACCTGTGCGTCAGCAATACTAGGCTTGTTTATGAGATTGTTGTAGTCTATTAAGTAATTACAAGTAGATAATACATAGTTGCTAGTATCAAGGATAACATCCCTTTCATTCTTTTTATAAACACCAGCACCATTAATAAGAACATCGCCATTATTAGCAATCCTAAACACCGTCGCGCTCATATTTGATGCTACAAAGATGTCACTGGTAGCGGTATTTTGCTGAACCATAAAAGCCGTCGTGGTATTGTTAGCATTAACTACCTCTAATCTTTCAGTTGTATATACAATTGTATCAAGCCGTGTGGTATCACCTAGAACTATTAAATTAGAGTTGATAGTTAAAGTTCCATTAATTTCTAAATTATTATTATAACTATTATTTACTATAAACTTCTTTACTGATATAGTATTCTCTGTTATCATATCAGTAGTTAAATTAGTAATTTGTTGTGATACTATACTGTTTGCTGTTAATACATAATTGCTAACATTATTATCATTCTCTTTAACCTTATTTATTAAGTTATTGCTAGCAGTTAAGATATAGTTGCTAGCATTCTCATCATTCTCTTTAACCTTATTTATTAAGTTATTGCTAGCAGTTAAGATATAGTTGCTAGCATTCTTACTTGCTATTGATATGTAATTACTAGAGTTCTCATCGTTTTCTCTAACCTTGTTAATAAGGTTATTGCTAGCGGTTAGGATGTAATTACTAGAGTTATCATCATTCTCTTTAACCTTGTTAATAAGGTTATTGCTAGCAGTTAAAATGTAATTACTAGAGTTCTCATCATTCTCTCTAACCTTGTTAATAAGGTTATTGCTAGCAGTTAAAATGTAATTACTAGAGTTCTCATCATTCTCTCTAACCTTGTTAATAAGGTTATTGCTAGCAGTTAAAATGTAATTACTAGAGTTATCATCATTCTCTTTAACTTTGTTTATTAAGTTATTGCTAGCAGTTAAAATGTAGTTGCTAGCATTCTTACTTGCGATTGATATGTAATTACTAGAGTTCTCATCATTCTCTCTAACCTTGTTAATAAGGTTATTGCTAGCAGTCAGGATGTAATTACTAGAGTTATCATCATTCTCTTTAACCTTGTTTATAAGGTTGTTGCTAGCAGTCAGGATGTAATTACTAGAGTTCTCATCATTCTCTTTAACCTTGTTAATAAGGTTGTTGCTAGCAGTTAAAATGTAATTACTAGAGTTCTCATCATTTTCTCTAACCTTGTTTATTAGGTTGTTGCTAGCAGTTAAAATGTAATTACTAGAGTTCTCATCATTTTCTCTAACCTTGTTTATTAGGTTATTGCTAGCAGTTAAAATGTAATTACTAGAGTTCTCATCATTCTCTTTAACTTTGTTTATTAAGTTATTGCTAGCAGTTAAAATGTAATTACTAGAGTTATCATCATTCTCTTTAACTTTGTTTATTAAGTTATTGCTAGCAGTTAAAATGTAGTTGCTAGCATTCTTACTTGCGATTGATATGTAATTACTAGAGTTCTCATCATTCTCTCTAACCTTGTTAATAAGGTTATTGCTAGCAGTCAGGATGTAATTACTAGAGTTATCATCATTCTCTTTAACCTTATTTATTAGGTTATTGCTAGCAGTCAGGATGTAATTGCTAGAGTTCTCATCATTCTCTTTAACTTTGTTTATTAAGTTATTGCTAGCAGTCAGGATGTAATTACTAGAGTTATCATCATTCTCTTTAACCTTGTTTATAAGGTTGTTGCTAGCAGTTAAGATATAGTTGCTAGAGTTCTCATCATTCTCTTTAACCTTGTTTATTAGGTTATTGCTAGCAGTCAGGATGTAATTACTAGAGTTATCATCATTCTCTCTAACCTTGTTTATAAGGTTGTTGCTAGCAGTTAGGATGTAATTACTAGAGTTATTATCATTCTCTTTAACCTTGTTTATTAGGTTATTACTGGTTGTTAAGATATAGTTGCTAGTATCAAGGATAACATCTCTTTCATCTTTTTTATAAAAACCACCTCCTAATATTTCTACATTACCTGATACCTGTATAGTGTTTATATTCATACTTTTTAAAGAGCCTGTAGTATCCTTGATACTTAAGTCAGCACCATCATCACTAGACAATACAGTATTATTTAAAAAAATACTGTTTCCTGACAAATACAAATCCTTCCACTTCCTAGATGGCGACCCTAAGTTATAAAAGGTATTACTGCTAGGGATAACATCACCGCTTATAGTCATATTACCTGCAACATCTAGTTTTGATTGCGGCTGTGTAGTGCCTATTCCTGTATTCCCTTTAATATATACATCGCCATTATTAGCAATATTAAAGACTGCCGCGCTCATATTAGAAGCAACAAAGATATCACTATTAGCACTATTTTGCTGAACCATAAAAGCTGTTGTGCTATTGTTAGCATTCACTATCTCTAATCTCTCGGTGCTATATACAATTGTATCAAGTTGCGTAGTATCACCTAGCACTATTAAATTAGAGTTGATTGTTAAAGTTCCATTAACTTCTAGATTATTATTATATCTGTTATTCACTATAAACTTCTTTACCGCATTTTGGTTCTCTGTTATCATATCAGTTGTTAAATCAGTAATCCTTTGTGATATAAGGTTGCTTGTCGTCAATACATAATTACTGGAGTTTTCATCGTTCTCTTTAACCTTGTTTATTAGGTTGTTGCTAGCGGTTAGGATGTAGTTGCTTGAGTTCTTGCTTGCTATTGATATATAATTACTGGAGTTCTCATCATTCTCTTTAACCTTGTTTATTAAGTTATTGCTAGCAGTTAAGATATAGTTGCTAGCATTCTCATCGTTTTCTCTTACCTTATTTATTAGGTTATTACTAGCAGTTAAGATGTAGTTGCTTGAGTTCTCATCATTCTCTTTAACCTTGTTTATTAAGTTATTGCTAGCAGTTAAGATATAGTTGCTAGCATTCTCATCGTTTTCTCTAACCTTATTTATTAGGTTATTACTAGCAGTTAAGATGTAGTTGCTAGCATTCTTACTTGCTATTGATATGTAATTACTAGCGTTATCATCGTTTTCTCTTACCTTATTTATTAGGTTATTACTAGCGGTTAAGATGTAGTTGCTAGAGTTATCATCGTTCTCTTTAACCTTGTTTATTAAGTTATTACTAGCAGTTAAGATGTAGTTGCTAGAATTCTCATCATTTTCTTTAACCTTGTTTATTAAGTTATTGCTAGCAGTTAAGATGTAGTTGCTAGCGTTCTCATCATTTTCTTTAACCTTGTTTATCAAGTTATTGCTAGCAGTTAAGATGTAGTTGCTAGAATTCTTACTTGCTATTGATATATAATTACTAGAGTTTTCATCGTTCTCTTTAACCTTGTTAATAAGGTTGTTGCTAGCGGTTAGGATGTAATTGCTAGAATTCTCATCATTCTCTTTAACTTTGTTTATCAAGTTATTACTAGCAGTTAGGATGTAATTGCTTGAGTTCTCATCATTCTCGTTAACCTTGTTTATTAAGTTATTGCTAGCAGTTAAGATGTAGTTGCTAGCATTCTTACTTGCTATTGATATGTAATTACTTGAGTTCTCATCATTCTCTTTAACTTTGTTTATCAAGTTATTACTAGCAGTTAAGATGTAGTTGCTTGAGTTCTCATCATTCTCTTTAACTTTGTTTATCAAGTTATTACTAGCAGTTAAGATGTAGTTGCTTGAGTTTTCATCATTCTCTCTAACTTTATTTATAAGGTTATTGCTAGCAGTTAGGATGTAGTTGCTAGAATTCTCATCATTCTCTTTAACTTTGTTTATCAAGTTATTACTAGCAGTTAGGATGTAATTACTAGAGTTCTCATCATTCTCTTTAACTTTGTTTATAAGGTTATTACTAGCAGTTAAAATATAGTTGCTAGAGTTCTTACTTGCGATTGATATGTAATTGCTAGAATTCTCATCGTTTTCTTTAACCTTGTTTATTAAGTTATTGCTAGCAGTTAAGATGTAGTTGCTAGCGTTATCGTCATTCTCTTTAACCTTGTTTATTAAGTTATTGCTAGCAGTTAAGATGTAGTTGCTAGCGTTATCGTCATTCTCTTTAACCTTGTTTATTAAGTTATTGCTAGCAGTTAAGATGTAGTTGCTAGCGTTATCGTCATTCTCTTTAACCTTGTTTATTAAGTTATTGCTAGCAGTTAAGATGTAGTTGCTAGCGTTATCGTCATTCTCTTTTACCTTGTTTATTAAGTTATTGCTAGCAGTTAAGATGTAGTTGCTAGCGTTATCGTCATTCTCTTTTACCTTGTTAATAAGGTTATTGCTAGCAGTTAAGATGTAGTTGCTAGAATTATCGTCATTCTCTTTTACCTTGTTAATAAGGTTATTGCTAGCAGTTAAGATGTAGTTGCTAGTATCTAGGATAACATCTCTATTATCCTTTTTATAAATACCGTTTCCACTAATATTAACATCGCCATTATTAGCAATCCTAAACACCGCTGCGCTCATATTAGAAGCAACAAAAATATCACTATTAGCACTATTTTGCTGAACCATAAAAGCCGTTGTGGTATTGTTAGCATTCACAACTTCTAATCTCTCTGTGCTATATACAATTGTATCAAGCTGTGTGGTATCACCTAGCACTATTAAATTAGAGTTGATTGTTAAAGTTCCATTAACTTCTAAATTATTATTATAACTATTATTAACTATAAACTTCTTAACGGCATTTTGGTTCTCTGTTATCATATCAGTTGTTAAATCAGTAATCCTTTGTGATATGAGGTTGCTTGTAATTAAAATGTAATTACTTTGATTAGCATTATTAGCAGAAACAGTCTCATCAGGTTTATTTATTAAATTATTATAATCAACTAAATAGTTACGCACAGAATTTATATAATTGCTTGTATAATCATCCTCTATTTTAATACGCTGTATTAGGTTATTGCTAGCAGTTAGGATGTAGTTGCTTGAGTTCTCATCATTCTCTCTAACCTTATTTATTAGGTTATTGCTAGCAGTTAGGATGTAATTACTAGCATTCTCATCGTTTTCTCTAACCTTGTTTATTAGGTTATTGCTAGCAGTTAAGATGTAGTTGCTAGAGTTCTCTTCGTTTTCTCTAACCTTATTTATTAGGTTATTACTAGCAGTTAGGATGTAATTACTAGCATTCTCATCGTTTTCTCTAACCTTATTTATTAGGTTATTACTAGCAGTTAGGATGTAGTTGCTAGAGTTATTGTCATTCTCCTTAACTTTATTTATTAAGTTATTACTAGCAGTTAAGATATAGTTGCTAGCGTTCTCATCATTTTCTTTAACCTTGTTTATTAAGTTATTACTAGCAGTTAGGATGTAGTTGCTTGAGTTTTCATCATTCTCTCTAACTTTATTTATAAGGTTATTGCTAGCAGTTAAGATGTAGTTGCTTGAGTTCTCATCATTCTCTTTAACCTTGTTTATTAAGTTATTACTAGCAGTTAAGATGTAGTTGCTAGAGTTATTGTCATTCTCCTTAACTTTGTTTATTAAGTTATTACTAGCAGTTAAGATGTAATTACTAGCATTCTTACTTGCTATTGATATGTAGTTGCTAGAGTTTTCATCATTCTCTTTAACTTTATTTATAAGGTTATTGCTAGCAGTTAAGATATAGTTGCTAGAGTTCTCATCATTCTCTCTAACCTTGTTTATTAAGTTATTGCTAGCAGTTAAGATATAGTTGCTAGAGTTCTCATCATTCTCTCTAACCTTGTTTATTAAGTTATTGCTAGCAGTTAAGATGTAATTACTAGCATTCTTACTTGCTATTGATATGTAATTGCTAGAGTTTTCATCATTCTCTTTAACTTTATTTATAAGGTTATTGCTAGCAGTTAAGATATAGTTGCTAGAGTTTTCATCATTCTCTTTAACTTTATTTATAAGGTTATTACTAGCAGTTAAGATATAGTTGCTAGCATTCTCATCATTCTCTTTAACTTTGTTTATTAGGTTATTGCTAGCAGTTAAAATGTAATTACTAGAGTTCTCATCATTCTCTTTAACCTTGTTTATAAGGTTGTTGCTAGCGGTTAGGATGTAATTACTAGCATTCTTACTTGCTATTGATATGTAATTGCTAGAGTTTTCATCATTCTCTCTAACTTTATTTATTAAGTTATTACTAGCAGTTAGGATATAGTTGCTAGAGTTATTGTCATTCTCCTTAACTTTGTTTATTAAGTTATTACTAGCAGTTAAGATGTAATTGCTAGAGTTTTCATCATTCTCTCTAACCTTGTTAATAAGGTTATTGCTAGCAGTTAAGATATAGTTGCTAGCATTCTCATCATTCTCTTTAACTTTGTTTATTAGGTTGTTGCTAGCAGTTAAGATGTAGTTGCTAGAGTTATTGTCATTCTCCTTAACTTTGTTTATTAAGTTATTACTAGCAGTTAGGATATAGTTGCTAGAGTTCTCATCATTCTCCTTAACTTTATTTATTAGGTTATTGCTAGCAGTTAAAATGTAATTACTAGAGTTCTCATCATTCTCTCTAACCTTGTTAATAAGGTTATTGCTAGCGGTTAGGATGTAATTACTAGCATTCTTACTTGCTATTGATATGTAATTACTAGAGTTTTCATCATTCTCTCTAACTTTATTTATAAGGTTGTTGCTAGCAGTTAAGATGTAGTTGCTAGCGTTTTCATCATTCTCTCTAACCTTGTTAATAAGGTTATTGCTAGCAGTTAAGATATAGTTGCTAGCATTCTCATCATTCTCTTTAACTTTGTTTATTAGGTTGTTGCTAGTGGTTAGGATATAGTTGCTAGTATCAAGGATAACATCCCTATCATTCCTTTTATAAACACCTGTTCCACTAATAAGAGCATCTCCATTATTAGAAATCTTAAAAACAGCGGCGCTCATATTAGAAGCAACAAAGATATCACTATTGGCGCTATTCTGTTGAACCATTAAAGCAGTAGTGGTGTTATTAGCATTCACTATTTCTAATCTCTCTGTGCTATATACTATTGTATCAAGTTGTGTTGTATCACCTAGCACTATTAAATTAGAGTTGATTGTTAAAGTTCCATTAACTTCTAAGTTATTATTATATCTGTTATTTACTATAAACTTGTTAGAAGCACTAACATCCTCTGTTATCATATCTGTTTTAACATCTGTAATCCTCTGTGATATGCTATTAATTGAAGATAATACATAATTGCTAGCATTACTGTCATTCTCTTTAACCTTATTTATTAGATTATTACTAGCAGTTAGAATGTAGTTGCTAGCATTTTTACTTGCTATTGATATGTAATTACTAGAGTTATCATCATTCTCTTTAACTTTGTTTATAAGGTTATTACTAGCAGTTAGGATGTAATTACTTGAGTTATCATCATTCTCTTTAACTTTGTTTACAAGGTTATTACTAGCAGTTAGGATGTAATTACTTGAGTTCTCATCATTCTCTTTAACTTTGTTTATAAGGTTATTACTAGCAGTTAGGATGTAATTACTAGAGTTATCATCATTCTCTTTAACTTTGTTTATAAGGTTATTGCTAGCAGTTAGAATGTAGTTGCTAGAGTTCTTACTTGCGATTGATATGTAATTACTAGAGTTCTCATCGTTCTCTCTAACCTTGTTGATAAGGTTATTGCTAGCAGTTAAGATGTAGTTGCTAGAGTTCTCATCGTTTTCTTTAACCTTGTTTATAAGGTTATTACTAGCAGTTAAAATATAGTTGCTAGAGTTCTTACTTGCGATTGATATGTAATTACTAGAGTTCTCATCGTTCTCTCTAACTTTGTTTATAAGGTTATTACTAGCAGTTAAAATATAGTTGCTAGAGTTCTCATCGTTCTCTCTAACCTTGTTTATAAGGTTATTGCTAGCAGTTAAAATGTAATTACTAGCATTCTTACTTGCGATTGATATGTAATTGCTTGAGTTATCATCATTCTCTTTAACCTTATTTATTAGGTTATTGCTAGCAGTTAAGATATAGTTGCTAGAGTTCTCATCATTCTCTCTAACTTTGTTTATTAGGTTATTGCTAGCGGTTAAAATATAGTTGCTAGAGTTCTCATCGTTTTCTTTTAGCTTGTTTATTAGGTTATTGCTAGCAGTTAAGATGTAGTTACTGGAGTTTTCATCGTTTTCTTTTACCTTGTTAATAAGGTTGTTGCTAGCAGTCAGGATGTAATTACTAGCATTCTTACTTGCGATTGATATGTAATTACTAGAGTTCTCATCGTTTTCTTTTAGCTTGTTTATTAGGTTATTGCTAGCAGTTAGGATGTAGTTGCTTGTATCCCATATAACATCCCTATCATTCCTTTTATAAACACCTGTACCACTAATAAGAACATCGCCATTATTAGCAATTTTAAAAACACCTGTATTTATGTTAGAAGCAATAAAGATATCACTATTAGCGCTATTCTGTTGAACCATTAAAGCAGTAGTGGTGTTGTTAGCATTCACAACCTCCAATCTCTCAGTAGTATATACAATTGTATCAAGCTGTGTGGTATCACCTAGAACTATTAAATTAGAGTTGATTGTTAAAGTTCCATTAATTTCTAAATCATCATTATATCGGTTATTAACTATAAACTTATTAGATGCTTCTATATTTTCTGTTATCATATCAGTTGTTAAATCAGTAATTCTTTGTGATATAAGGTTGCTTGTGGTTAAAATGTAATTACTGGAGTTCTCATCGTTCTCTCTAACTTTATTTATAAGATTGTTGCTAGCAGTTAAGATATAGTTGCTAGCATTCTTACTTGCGATTGATATGTAATTACTGGAGTTCTCATCATTCTCTCTAACCTTGTTTATTAGGTTATTGCTAGCAGTTAAGATATAGTTGCTAGCATTCTTACTTGCGATTGATATGTAATTACTGGAGTTCTCATCATTCTCTCTAACCTTGTTTATTAAGTTATTGCTAGCAGTTAAAATGTAATTACTAGAGTTCTCATCATTCTCTCTAACTTTGTTTATTAAGTTATTACTAGCAGTTAGGATATAGTTGCTAGAGTTCTCATCATTCTCTCTAACCTTGTTTATAAGGTTATTGCTAGCGGTTAGGATGTAGTTGCTAGCATTCTTACTTGCGATTGATATGTAATTACTAGAGTTCTCATCATTCTCTTTAACTTTGTTTATTAGGTTATTGCTAGCAGTCAGGATGTAATTACTAGAGTTATCATCGTTTTCTCTAACCTTGTTTATAAGGTTATTGCTAGCGGTTAGGATGTAGTTGCTAGTATTCTTACTTGCGATTGATATGTAATTACTAGAGTTCTCATCATTCTCTCTAACTTTGTTTATTAAGTTATTACTAGCAGTTAGGATATAGTTGCTAGAGTTCTCATCATTCTCTCTAACTTTGTTTATTAAGTTATTACTAGCAGTTAGGATATAGTTGCTAGAGTTCTCATCATTCTCTCTAACTTTGTTTATTAAGTTATTACTAGCAGTTAGGATATAGTTGCTAGAGTTCTCATCATTCTCTCTAACTTTGTTTATTAGGTTATTGCTAGCAGTCAGGATGTAATTACTAGAGTTATCATCGTTTTCTCTAACTTTGTTTATAAGGTTATTGCTAGCGGTTAGGATGTAGTTGCTAGCATTCTTACTTGCGATTGATATGTAATTACTAGAGTTCTCATCATTCTCTTTAACTTTGTTTATAAGGTTATTGCTAGCGGTTAGGATATAATTACTAGAGTTCTCATCATTCTCTTTAACTTTGTTTATAAGGTTATTACTAGCGGTTAGGATGTAATTGCTAGAGTTCTCATCATTCTCTTTAACTTTGTTTATTAAGTTATTGCTAGCAGTTAAGATATAGTTGCTAGTATCAAGGATAACATCCCTATCATCTTTTTTATAAAAACCTCCTCCTAATATTTCCACATTACCTGATACCTGTATAGTGTTTATATTCATACTTTTTAAAGAACCTGTAGTATCCTTGATACTTAAGTCAGCACCATCATCACTAGACAATACAGTATTATTTAAAAAAATACTGTTTCCTGACAAATACAAATCCTTCCACTTATTAGTTGGCGTTCCTAAGTTATAAAAGGTATTACTGCTAGGGATAACATCGCCGCTTATAGTCATATTACCAACAACATCTAATTTTGACTGTGGTTGTGTTGTGCCTATCCCTGTATTCCCTTTAATATACACATCGCCATTATTAGCAATTTTAAAAACACCTGTATTTATGTTAGAAGCGACAAATATATCACTAGTGGTGCTATTTTGTTGAACCATTAAAGCCGTTGTAGTATTGTTAGCATTCACTATCTCTAATCTCTCGGTGCTATATACAATTGTATCTAGTTGAGTTGTATCACCTAGCACTATTAAATTAGAATTTATAGTCAAGGAACCATTAACTTCTAAGTCATCGTTATATCTATTATTAACTATAAACTTATTAGAGGCTTCTATATTCTCTGTTATCATATCAGTTCTTAAATCGGTAATTCTTTGTGATATGAGATTGCTAGTGGTTAAAATGTAATTACTAGAGTTCTCATCATTCTCTCTAACTTTGTTTATAAGGTTATTGCTAGCAGTTAAAATGTAATTACTAGCGTTCTCATCATTCTCTCTAACCTTGTTTATAAGGTTATTGCTAGCGGTTAGGATGTAGTTGCTAGCATTCTTACTTGCTATTGATATGTAATTACTAGAGTTCTCATCGTTTTCTTTAACCTTGTTAATAAGGTTGTTGCTAGCAGTTAAGATGTAATTGCTAGAGTTCTCGTCATTCTCTCTAACTTTGTTTATAAGGTTATTGCTAGCAGTTAAAATGTAATTACTAGCATTCTTACTTGCTATTGATATGTAATTACTAGAGTTCTCATCGTTTTCTTTAACCTTGTTAATTAGGTTGTTGCTAGCAGTTAAGATGTAATTACTAGCGTTCTCATCATTCTCTCTAACTTTGTTTATTAAGTTATTACTAGCAGTTAAAATGTAGTTGCTAGAGTTCTCATCATTCTCCTTAACTTTATTTATTAGGTTATTGCTAGCAGTTAAAATGTAATTACTAGCGTTCTTACTTGCTATTGATATGTAATTACTAGAGTTCTCATCATTCTCTCTAACTTTATTTATAAGGTTATTGCTAGCAGTTAAAATGTAATTACTAGCGTTCTCATCATTCTCTCTAACTTTGTTTATAAGGTTATTGCTAGCAGTTAAAATGTAATTACTAGCGTTCTCATCATTCTCTCTAACTTTGTTTATAAGGTTATTGCTAGCGGTTAGGATGTAGTTGCTAGAGTTCTCATCATTCTCTCTAACTTTGTTTATAAGGTTATTGCTAGCGGTTAGGATGTAGTTGCTAGAGTTCTCATCATTCTCTCTAACTTTGTTTATAAGGTTATTGCTAGCGGTTAGGATGTAGTTGCTAGAGTTCTCATCATTCTCTCTAACTTTGTTTATAAGGTTATTGCTAGCGGTTAGGATGTAGTTGCTAGAGTTCTCATCATTCTCCTTAACTTTATTTATAAGGTTATTGCTAGCGGTTAGGATGTAGTTGCTAGAGTTCTCATCATTCTCTCTAACTTTGTTTATAAGGTTATTGCTAGCAGTTAAAATGTAATTACTAGCGTTCTCATCATTCTCTTTAACCTTGTTTATAAGGTTATTGCTAGCGGTTAGGATGTAGTTGCTAGCATTCTTACTTGCGATTGATATGTAATTACTAGAGTTCTCATCATTCTCTCTAACTTTGTTTATTAGGTTATTGCTAGCAGTTAAAATGTAATTACTAGCGTTCTCATCATTCTCCTTAACTTTATTTATAAGGTTATTGCTAGCAGTTAAAATGTAATTACTAGAGTTCTCATCATTCTCTCTAACTTTGTTTATAAGGTTATTGCTAGCAGTTAAAATGTAATTACTAGCGTTCTCATCATTCTCCTTAACTTTATTTATAAGGTTATTGCTAGCTGTTAAGATATAGTTACTAGAGTTCTCGTCGTTTTCTTTAACCTTGTTTATTAAGTTATTACTAGCGGTTAGGATGTAGTTGCTAGAGTTCTCGTCGTTTTCTTTAACCTTGTTTATTAAGTTATTACTAGCGGTTAGGATGTAGTTGCTAGCATTCTTACTTGCGATTGATATGTAATTACTAGAGTTCTCGTCATTTTCACGCACCTTATTTATTAAGTTATTGCTAGCAGTTAAGATGTAATTACTAGAGTTCTCGTCATTTTCACGCACCTTATTTATTAAGTTATTACTAGCAGTTAAGATGTAGTTGCTAGTATCCCAGATAACATCTCTATTATTCCTTTTATAAACACCATCGCCATTAATGAGAACATCTCCATTATTAGCAATCTTAAAGACCGCTGCGCTAATATTAGAAGCAATAAAGATATCACTATTAGTGCTATTCTGTTGAACCATTAAAGCTGTAGTGGTGTTGTTAGCATTCACAACCTCCAATCTCTCAGTAGTATATACGATTGTATCTAGTTGCGTTGTATCACCTAGCACTATTAAATTAGAATTGATAGTTAAAGAACCATTAAGTTCCAAGTTGTTATTATATCTGTTATTCACTATAAACTTGTTAGCGGCGCTCAGGTTCTCAGTTATCATATCAGTTGTTAAATCGGTAATTCTCTGTGATATGAGATTGCTAGTGGTTAAAATGTAGTTGCTCGCATTTGTCGCATTAGTATCTAGTGTTATTTGTAAATCTGTAATACCCGATATAGGGATATCTATTAAATTGCTACCTGTTCCAGAAAATAATGTAGCACTAACAGTCCCTAACACATTTAACTTATTTGTTAGGTTTGTGGTTGTTCCTATTCCTACATTTCCATTTGATGTTATTGTCATTCGCTCTTCGTGTTGAGAACCTGTTAAAAACCTGATTTTGTCATCATCATAAATGGCGGTTCCGTTGTCATAGGAGAACTCTAGGCGTTTGTTAGAGCTATTCCCTAAAATATTCATAGCGGCACCAGACACCCAATCAGTTCTTAAAGTTATATCACCTCCATATACTTCCATTTTTGAAGAAGGGGTTGCGGTGCCTATACCTAATCGGCTATTTGTATTATCCCATTTTAGGTTAGCGTTCTGTAGAATATTAGATGAGCCATTACCTATCAATAGTTCTCCAGACGCAAAAGTGCCTACGCCTGAACCGCCTTTATCCACAGTTAAAATAGAGGTATCCAGATTTGCCGATGTTATGCTAGTTGTCGTTATAGCATACGAGGTTATATTAGAGGTGTTAGTGTATGTTAAGCGACCAGTCTCGTCAAGCCCGAGTATCACTTGCTTTCCTGAATTATTTAACTGTAAGGTATTGATATTGACATTTTTGTAAATACCTGATTTATCCTTGATGTTTAAATCATCGCTACCATCACTAGATATTACAGTATTATCTAAAAATATACTGTTGCCTGACAAATACAAGTCCTTCCACTTATTAGATGAAGAGCCTAAATTGTAAATACTATTGCTGCTAGGTATTATGTCTCCGGTTATTGTCATATCCCCTACAACATCTAATCTTGTTCGTGGCTGCGTGGTGCCTATCCCTACATTCCCCAAACTTGTAAAGTTCATAACATTAGTAGTAATATTACTGGTGCCGCTCTGGATACAAAATAGTGCGTTAGAGTTTATGATACGCCAATCAGTCTCGTAGTTATTTGAAGAGAAGACATTACCGATACCATTCATAAACTCAACACCTGCTGTTCTATCTCCGGTTGTGCGAATATCCTGTATTCTTAATGCGACATTATTCTGTACTAAATGAATTAACTTCTTAGGGTTTGTAGTTCCATAACCTACATTTAATAGAGATGTCATCAATATTAAGTTATTCTTTGATACTACTTTTAAAAAATATAATTTATATAGGAAGATTTATATAAGATTTACATAATATTTATTATATATATCATAAAAATGTCCTTAAACTTATCTAATTTGTTCTCTAAATCAATTGATGTCGGCGAAGAAACTATAGCAGATAACAAGAAAGCGACAGCAGACGCAGCGGCAGCGGATGGCGCACTATCTACTCCAGTTCCCACAAATAATGATTGGTGGTATCCTTCTAAGAACGGTAAAAGACGGATAATGTTATGCGGCACATATCCTATTGGAGCCAGCAACGGATACTCTAAGGTCGTCTATTATATTTCTAAGTATCTAGGTATTTACGACGATATTGAATTAACCGTCTATGGGTTCCAGAATATTAAATGTGCTGACAGTTATGCGGTTCGTAATGATATACCAGCCTCCGTTAAAATACACGATGCTATGGCTACTGAGAACCCACGGCGAAATGGCTTTGGTGAGTTAGAGATTAGCAAATACCTTAAGGATAATCCTCAGGACATCATCATTATCTTTAATGATAATGTAGTTACCTCAGCGTTAATTGGTAATATAATGAATGAATGTGGGACACACAAGGATAAATTCAAGATAATTTCTTATATGGATCAAGTGTATCCTTACCAAAAGAAGGATTATATTGGGTTGCTGAATACCTACGCCGACGGTATAATTGCTTTCACGCCGTATTGGATGGATATAGCAAGAAAACTAGGGATTAAAGAGAGTATGCCTATGTATAGTTTCCCGCACGGCTTTGACACTAATGTATATTACCCTATACCGACAAATATTGCCCGCACCTTCTTCAATTACGAAGATGACGCCTTTATGGTATTAAATCTTAATAGGAACCAGCCTCGCAAATGCTGGGATCATACAATAATTGCGTGGGTGGAGTTTGTAGAAAGGCATTATGCTGTTAATGTGCTAAACAAGAAGAGTAATATTACAACCAACAAGCATACGAAGCGACCTGTTAAATTAATTATAGGAACTAGCATAGATGCTTATTGGGATTTAATGGATGTGCTAGAGAATGAGGTGAAGTTTAGGAATGTGCCTTTTGAATATGTTAAAAACACTATAATAGAAGTTGCGAACCCGCAGCAGTTGTCAGACAAAGAGATTAACATCCTGTATAATTGCTGCGATGTCGGGTGTAATAACTGTAATGGAGGGGGATACGAACTAACCGTTTTTGAATGCTTGGCTCTAGGGAAACCACAAGTATCCTCGTTTGTTGGAGGCATTCGGGAGTATTTAACCGACAATAACTCTACGCCTATCCGCTCAACCATCTATCAATATCTAGATAATAAGAGCACAGGTATAGGAGGCAAGGCTGAAATAACCGACCCTCACGATTTCGCTGAGGCATTCTGGAAATACTTTAGCAGCCCTGAATTGGCTAATAAGCACGGGACAAAAGGACGAGAAAATATTTTAAAACATTATCGCTGGGAAACACTTGTAGCCTATTTCTATAATAATGTTCTAAAGAAGTTATAAAAAGGATTAATTAATAATAATTACATAGAGACGACTAGTCCTGTCAGCGATGCTTGCGACGCGTCTTGCTGCTGAGGAGGCTGCGAAGAAGATACTAGCGAGCCCTGCGAGTGCGGACTATTTGACTTTGACACAATAAACGGAGAAACATATTGGATTTCGCAATTATAACCACCGGTAAAATGCGGGTATTGACAATAAGGATATTGATAATACTGAGGATATTGTAGATACTGTAGTTGCTCGGGAACGAATTGTAGTTGTTCGGGAACATATTGAGGAGCAGGCTGCGCAGGCTGCGCTAGCTGTAGCGGTAGAACAGGTTGTGCTACTTGCGGATACTGAAGAGGAACTTGCGTGTAATGCTGATATACTGGGTATTGTTGAAGAGGAACTTGCGTGTAATGCTGATATACTGGGTATTGCTGAAGAGGAACTTGCGTGTAATGCTGATATACTGGGTATTGCTGATGAGGAACTTGCGTGTAATGCTGATATACTGGGTATTGCTGATGAGGAACTTGCGGATACTGCTGATATCCACGAGGAGTTTCTTGAGAGGTAGCGGCAGTAGCAGCAGTAGCGGAAGTCATTTTGGGTTTGGTGGTTTTATAAGTATATATATAGCCATATATTTATATAAGTTTTTAGATTATAGCAGCAAGTCTATAACAGGCATCTACTCTTTTTAACCAGTTCTTCAGCCTTAGGCGTAAAGTTGTTGTTGCTAATATCCACATCTTCTGGTATATTCTCTTCTAGCAGTTTTTTATACATTATAGCCTCTATTTCGCTATTCATATAGTTATCGCTTACATTAAAGGTATTCTCGCTGCTATTCTTGGTGTCCGTTTCAATTGTCCCATATTTGGAGGGGATAAATTGCTGATATTCGGTAATATTCAGTTTGTCAAAAGAGCTGTAAGGGTGTATGACGATGTTGTCCTCCGACACTACCCCGACAATCTTGGCGAGTATAATATTAACAATAGTGCCGTTTGTTATTGCTACAAGTTTAATATGTTTTCCTTGGAACTTACCGGCACGATACAGTATCATATCTATATCAAACATATAATACACAGGGAATGTATTGTGTGTCCGGTATCGCAACATAATATCGTGAACGATTTGTATCTTCTGTTTCTTGTCTTCGCTAGGCAAATCCATAATGGTTCCTTGTAATCTCTTAGCGACGAAATCAAATATTCTGTCATAGTAGCCGCTTAACTTGTTTTTCTCGCTAATATCGCTTAATGTTTTGGGGTTTCTCCAGTCGTCCCAGTCGCTCCCTTCTACGGCTATAATGAGTTCTTCGCATCGGCTTTTAAAAGCCTGCTTTAATTTACTATCAAAGGTCTTGTTGTCAAACTCATAGTAATATACATTAACAGCCTCCTTCTTTATATTAACATCATAAGGGATACTTGAATTGATTGAATGCCTATTCCACGGATATTCACCAGTATTCTCATACATAATCCTAGAATTATAGGGCTTATATTTAGAGTTGTTAGCGTAGTCTATGGCTCCCCTGCCGCTACTACCGCCGTCCTGATTGAACTTCTCTATGCTTACGCTTCCCGCTCCGCCGCTGCCGCCGCTGCCGCCTCTCGCAATCTCCAAAGACAGATATAGGTATATAATAATATTGAATATCAATATTACTAACACTACAGATACAACTTTAATTACAGTAATTATAAGACTTGTATTACTCATTCCATTACTCATTCTTTTTCTTCTATAATGCTCTATAATCTAATAAGGTAATTATTGTATTTAATTTGTGTTTTACTCTTTCATTAAAATCATTCTCAAATACATAATCGGGTTTCTTCTTAGCATCCGCATTAGCTCCAGCAACTTCGTCATTACAATTATAACATAAGGGCTTATTTAGGTTCTTGTCGTTATATTTTGTAAAACCTAGTCTTTTAATGCCTACCGGAAACTCACAGAAGCCCCCGTTAATACAACCGCCTCTATTATTGGGATAATTAGTGTTAGCTTTGTAATACGGACAATCCTCATCAGCAACACATCGTTTATCCCACAAACTATAGTAGGTCTTCGGTGTTCCGTCAATATTGTAATACGAGTCGCACTCAAACTTACCTTTAATCTCGCTATTACCGTAGCAACCGTAGTAGCCACCCGTTCCACTCGCTCCGCTACCCGTTCCACTCGCTCCGCTACCTGCTATAGCTTTTATATCGCTAGTGTAATAATCTTCTTTAGCGGCTTCTAGGTAATCTTCGGGCATTTCTAGGCGAGTTATAAAGTTTTCTATAGAACTAACTATGCTATAACTCATTATTGGAAGCAGACTTTTAACGGAACTTACATATACATCATTGTTCTTACGGTCATCTTTATTCAATAAATCTTCTATATCAATATTAGCCTTCTTGCTATTGCTATAGTAATACTTAACGGTATTATAGTTTTCTTTAATGAATGGGTAATACGCCTTGAGCCTATGAATATCAACATCCTTAATACCGTTAATGTAGTATCGCTGCCCGCAAATAAAATTCATATATTCACTATCAATCACCATATAGGTGAAAAGAAAGTCAAATATTTTATTGGTATTCGCAAAATCCGCAAAGGTTATCTTCTTTAAATACACATCATTTATATCTATGTTGTATCCCTTGATTAATGCCTGTATGAATAAATAATCGCTCATAAATAAATAGGCTATCACCTTGCCCTTAATATCCCATATACAGTCCTCTTCTCGTAATATTTTGTGGCTGAGGCAAACAAATATACCCTCCTTGTAATTGCTGGCACCGTTAGCACCGCCAGCGGGCGCTGTGTTATTCAGGATATAATAATTTATATAAGGGTCTATTAGCACTTGTAGATTGGTTTGCGTTCGCAGAGCGTCATATATTGGCGTGTTTATCGCTACCTTTATGGTATCCCTAGTTAGCCTATTTGTTTTCTTTAGATTGTCTATTATGTTCGCTAGGTTATCGCTGCTTACTATTATATGCTGCCCTGATACTTCTTTGTTAGCCTCTTTAATATTTAAGACATTCTCGCTTATTGTTATAGGGTTGTTGGTGAAGTGTTCGGCGGCTACGCTGACGCTCATATATTTAATGAACGAGAATAATGCTAAGAGCGCTAAGAGCGCTAGGATAGCGAATACCGATAAAACAGTATAGTATAATAGAGAGATAGTTGTTATGTTTATAGTCTTATACGCCGATTTCATTTTTTTCTTTCCTTATTAAGATAATAGATAAAGAATGCTTTCTAGAAAAATTATAACACTTTTAATATATATAATATTACTTGCTGTTTTATTTGCCATTCAACCTAGCCTATTCTTTGACAAGGATGGTAATATAAAATGCTTTGGGATTAATTCTAGCGATGACAGCGCCGCTACCGCCGCTACCGCCGCAGCATCCGCAGCATCCGCTACTAATACCATTTTACCTCTCATCCTATTTGTTCCGTTTATCGCTATACTATCATACTTAATAATACTAGTTATAGAAATGATATATACATAATTTATATCTATTAAACAAATGCTGCTACAACAGTCCTTTAAACCCCTAAAGGCACCGAGAGCGCCTAGAGCGCCTAAAGCAGCTAAAGCAGCTATTCTACTTAAGGAGGATGTGGAGCCTACTGTGCTACTTAAGGAGGATACGGAGCCTACTGTGCTACTTAAGGAGGATACGGAGCCTACCCCTGATATACCACTTAAAGCCGCTAAAGCCGCTAAAGCATCTAGAGCCGCTAAAGCCGCTAAAGCATCTAGAGCCGCTAAAGAGCCTAAAACCCCACGAGCCGCTAAAGCCTCTAAAGCCGCTAGAATTCCTAAAGAGCCTAAAGCCCCGCGAGCCGCTAAAGTCCCGCGAGCCGCTAAACTACTTAAGGAGCAGCAACTAGCGAATGATAATAACAACAACGATATAACCACAAATATCCCAGATACCGAAAGAGGATTAACCGATGAAGACAAGGTATTTATAAGTGGTTTATGTGGTAATCATAATATATATGGGGATATATTGATGTGGCTACGGACATTCAATTATGACACTAAAATATCGGTGAATAGTTGTGTTATTGTAGCAGGCGCAACAAGTATCGGTAAAACTTATTCTATAAATAAGATATCCAAATATTTAAACTACGAAATTATAGGGATTGATAATAGCAACTGCTATAACTCGCAATTTTTAAAGGATATTATACAGAAATCCACATCATCCTCGTTTATTCAAATATTAACTAATAATTTTCAAAAGAAGGTCGTTGTTATAGACAACTTTGATTCGCTATTTATCGCAGACAAAACCATCAACATAACATTACTAAAAATTTTACTAGAAAACAAATTAAAGAACATTCCTATAATCTGTATATCAAATAACGATATCATCAAGAAGATAGGGGATATTAAAAAACTATGCGTGATGTATCTTTTAACAACCCCGAACAACGAAGAGATAACCGAGTTATTACTTAGGACAGCAGCAGCTTGCGCAGCCGGAGCAGCTTGCGCTAATAATATTAGAGAATGTTGCTTGAATTCTAATGGTAATTTAAATAAACTGTTTAGAGATATTGACAACATAAATAACGACCGGTTATATAGCGATAGCGTGGAGAATACTAGCGACATCAACATATTATACAGTAATGATTTTAACCGCCAACTAACAAAAAGGATAATCGCCAAAGACCCGTGGATGATACCTTTAAAGTTTCACGAGAACCTAATAGACAACTTAAATAATCGCATTATACCGCTAAATAAATGTAATGAATATTACAAAAGTTTTATGAATATAATGTGTTTATACGACTACTATATGTTTAAAGACAACATAGAGTTTTGCGTAGAGTTATTCGCATCAAAGGTATACTATCTGTCCGTCTTTAAATACAAAAAGAATACATCGGTTAAGTCTAATATCGGCAACTTTACTAAGATGCTTAGTTATCTCTCTTTACAGAAGAAGAATATTAAGAATAACTATAATAATATAAAAAATCTGCCTTTATATCAAATTTCAAATTATCATATTAGTTTATGTAATAGAAAATTTATCTCCTTTAATTAGATAATTAAATAAATAATAAATGGAAGCCCAGAAGATACCTCAACAACCTACTAACGAAGACGGAGGCATACTAGCATCTATGTCTAACGCCATTAGCGGTGCCGCCGCTCCCGCCGCTACAGCTCCATCAGTTCCAGCAGCTACTGGCGACAATACGGCGACAGCGGCGACAGCGGCGACAGCGGCAGCGCAATCAGCAATCAATAATGTCAAGGACAGTTTTGCGGCGATGACAAGCGGAGGCAGCGACAGCATATTTTATTTAATAATTATAGTATTCCTAGTAGCCGCAATAATTGCCTATTTTCTGTATTATATCATAACTGATAATATCCTTTATCAGCAAAAGGTAGATGTAGAAGGCACCGAAGTTCCCATCATCTGTAATGAACTGTCGGAGTTTAAGATTACAAAGGTTTTGCCGAACTCCAACGGCATTAAGCGCTCATACGGCTTCTGGATATACATTAATGACATTAACAAATATGCCGGTAAATTCAGGCATATCGCGCATATGGGAGAAAATGCCGCACAAATTCACGGCGCCAGCCCCTACATATTCTTAGACAATCACACAAACAGCGTGCATGTCCGCTTCTCCCCCAAGAAAGAGCCTAAATCTATGAGCGATACCGACACATTAAACGAGATACCCGATATAGATACGCTATTAACTTACGACGGCAAACGGTGTGGTATCACTATACAATATGTGCCCGTCCAACGCTGGGTTCACATCGTAATAGTGGTGTCTGATTTTAATGGCGGGTTAGTCTATACATATATTGACGGCGAACTAGCAGATGTAGATAACGCTAGGGAACGCAAGTTGGTTCTCCACGAACTGAACTTTGAGAACAAGGTCAGTAGCCTGTTTGTCGGCGGCAGCGTCTCCAACTCTACTATTAATGCTACAGGATTTTCAGGATTGCTTTCTAAATTCTCCTTATATAACTACGACTTGAATAAGAATGATATTTACAAAGAATATTCACGAGGACCCCTTAACGGGCTCTTGACAAGCCTAGGTATTGTTAGCTACGGACTGCGAAACCCCGTGTATAAATTAAACGCCGTATATTAGACAAGGCTAGACCGTCTCTTTTTTTTATTTCCATATTTAAAATAGATAGATAAGATATAATAAATATGATGTTAGAAAATAACCCGTTAGTTCAAGTTATTATATCCTTAGTTATATTGCTATTAATGGGATACATCGGGTATAACATATACCTCATAGAACTACAAAAGATGTTTCAGGGCGAGAATGATTTGCGTAAGGAGGTGGTTATTTTGAGCGGCACCTACGACTACAGCAATAGCGAGGTTAAGTATAACACCGCTGATAAATCCAATATAACTTTTAAGGATATTAAGCCCTCAATCAATCAGGAGGGCGGAGCCGAATACTCCTATAACTTCTGGATAAATATAGACCAAGAAGTGCTGAAGGGCTTGCGCGATAGCAATAAGAAGGATGTTATCTTGTTCTTGAAGGGCGAGAAGAACATCTATTATAATAGCCGGTCTAACTTTAACTGCGCTAACGCTAACATCGCTAATAATCCCGTAATATTAACTAAAAATCCGCTCGTGCGTTTGAGTGGCGACGGGCGCAAAATCGCCGTAGAATATAACAATATCTACAATAGCGAATCATATCAGCACGGTTCGGCTTATAAGAATTGCTCGCTCGTATCATCTACTAGCGACTGGAATAAGCGTAATAAGAACATCCTAGGCATCTATGATATTGAGTTTAACAAAAAGTGGTTTATGGTTTCTATAGTAATGAAAGAGGTCGCTGACAGTAATAATGTATTATCATTAAATCGCGCTTCGTGTAAGATGTATATTAATGGCGTGAAGTTGCTGGATAAGAAGGTGGAGACCAAGTATGTTAATAATATACATTCGGCGACCTTTAAAAACAACTCCTCGCCGTTTTATATAAACCCTCTAATCACCAAGGATACTGTGCGAGACAACATAAACCCCTTTAATAGGGTGACGACCGGTGATGCTCTAAAAATTGCCGATATTAAGTATTACAATTATGCGATTAACGACGATATGATAACCTCCTTATATAACAAAGGGTTTAGCACGGATGTCGCTGTGACAACTCCGGTGAATAAATTGACAAAATACAATATGGTCTCGGTGGATGATATGGAATATAATAAGATTAAGGAGTTATAATACCGAATAACTAATATCTAAGTTATACCGAATAACTAATACTAAGTTATACCGAATAACTAATACTAAGTTATACCGAATAACTAATATCTAAGTTATTCTTACATTTAAAATTATGTTTAGTAAGTAATAATATGCCGCCGAGAATATTGTTGAGCGAACTCTATACCTTGAAGGAGAAAAAGGAGCACGCCAAGTATCTAACATTTGACAAGATAATAGAGATATGTCATAAGAAGATAAAGCACACGGCGACAATCGGCGGTATGAATATATTTTACGAGATACCCTATTATATATACGGCAAGCCCTTATATAAAATTGAAGATTGTATTAAATATATAGTGGATGCGTTGAGAAAGAACGGGCTTTATGTGCAGATATTACCCGAACCTAATAATAATATGCTATATATATCTTGGAACCCTAGCGAGATATCCTCTAATATAAAGAGCCTAGGATATACCGGCAAGGGACTGTAGGGACTGTAGGGACTGTAATGAGTAATACCATTTTTATTTTTATAATATCAAAATATATATATACATATATTAGAATATTCTCTTTATGCCTTTAAGATTGGATGACGAAGAATGCCTAGAGTGGTTAAGAGACCCTAGCATTTCTCCTTTTGTTGCTATCAAAAGAGACCGTGAAACACGAAGGAATATTTTAAGTGAAGATACATTAAATAATCCAAGGTCTTTCTTAAACAGGGTTAAACGCAAGTGTTTCTATAATACTGCTTTGAGACCAAAAATCATAGAGCGGATTAAAGAATACCAGAAAGACGGAACTATGCGATTATATATAGATGGTATAGAATATAGAACGCCTCCTTTCACACGAAAAGAATGCGAGCGATGGCTGAAGAACCATTTGGAAAATCCACGACCGACAGCGGCGACAGCAGCGACAGCAGCGACAGCGGCATATGACAAAATAAGTGTAGGCGACAATATATATATTGAACTAATATATACATCCCTACAATATGGATTGTCTCCGCCACTTATTTCAATTGCTATGTTGATTTCTTCAGCATTAAATAAGAAGCCTGAAGATAAACTAGAAATTTTTAAATGTAAAGAGATGAAGAAACTTATTGAAGATATCAAGAGCCGATTAAAGTTTATGAAAGAGAATGACGAATATTTTTTAAATCATAATGTAGGGTCTTTTGATGATAAATTAAAAATAGCATCGCCTAGACGCAAAGCGGCAAAAGCGGCAGCCGAAGCGGCAACAAACCCTTTCGGCGTATCTTCATCAACTTCTAAAAGTTTAAACTCCGCCGAAAAAAGACAGTTAAGAGACAAGATATTAGAAAGAAAGGAAGAAGAAACTGCTGTAGCAATTCATCGGTATAAGAAAGGGCTCACAAGGCTTGCTAAGAAGAATGACGGCGCCGCTAAAGCCGCTAACGCATCTAGCAATAGTAAAGAGGATATTGATAGCACTAAGAAGGAGATATTTATAACATTCAAGGCAATTCTTAGAGACCTTCGTAATGCCCTTATAAAGGGCGGTTTAGTAAAAAATATTTTAGAAGATGCTATAGAAGAAGATAAGGAGGTGCTAACAAATGCTATTAGAACATATTTTGATAAAAAAGGGTATAACGGTATTAATTTACAACGAGTTTTAAAGGAGAACGGATATGATACCGTTGAAGGCATTATTCGCAATTTTATTAATAATATGTTCGCACAACTTATAGACCCTTCAACACAAGAACTTCCTAGCGAATTAGAAATAGGCGTCCTTTCAAATAGTAATATATCAACGCATTTAAAGCGTTTCCATATTAGCGAGTTATACGATAAGATAATAGATGCTTTACATAGTTTTATTACACCATATACATCTGTATTAGATAAGAAAATCTTCAACTATTTCATCTATCTTACATATGATACAATAATGAAACCCTTTGTAGAAAAGAGAACTACCGATAATAGAGAGTTGAATATAACAGGACAATCATTCCAAAACTTTTATTATAAACTTTTATATACCAGAAGCGAGAAACCCAAAAAATTACGATTACCTGCTGGAAAGGGACTATTGACAGGAAAAGAATTAACGAAGAAAATTATTGAATTAAACCTATCTTTTTATTTAGAAACCTATCCAGCGAACAACCCTGATATCCAAACTGTAATTATGGATACAAAGGTTCGGGGTTTTACTTATGAAGAATGTAAGAACTGGGTAATCCTCCCTATTTTTAATCCACGAACATTTAAGGGAATTTTAATAGACAGCCCAATCTATAATACTCTATTAATTACAAGTTATCAATATGATACCAACCTAATACCACGAATGATAACCTCACGAGGTTATAATATTCTCCGTGCTTTAACCCATGTAATTGAAGATATCTTATTTAAAGAAGAGGCAAAGCCGCAATCAAGAGAAGAATTAGAGAAATTCATTAATAATGACGATATGCTATTAAAAAAGAAACAAGGTAGAGAAGAAAAGAAACTTATCCCCAAAATTGGTTTAAAATGGAAGAATGCGGGAGCCAAGAAACCGAAGGAAGGCACCCAATTAATGGGACTGAACGGTATATTAAATTCTAAAGGGATTGTTGCTGACAGGCAGCCGCCGTTCTATCTCATTTTTACAGAGGATGAATTGGCGGCTGCTACGGCTGCTACTGTAGCAAAAAATAGTTATATTGAGATAGCCGCTTATTATGTTCTAGATAATTCTGGAAGAGCAGGTTCAAAATGGAAAAAGATTATAAACCTAGCAGAAGGCGAAGCGATTGAAAAAGAAGGCGTAGAAATTAATAATAAGGGTTTTAGAGAAGCCTTTCTAGTATTAAAAAATCTACAAGGCGAATTGAGCCCCACAGTTTCATTCAGCAAAACACAATTAGCGACCGTTGGTTTAACAACAGAATTTGCGAAGAATAGTTATGTTAAACTCGCCTATTACTACAAGCCGATATTTAAGAAAGGAGAAAGCGACATTAAGATTAAACCAAATAATAACGCAGAAATTAAAAAGAGAAACATAGCATTTGTAGCCAAACAATACTATACTGTGGCGGATTGCTTGCGATGGGCTAGACAACCAAATAAGGAGCCTAAGACACAGCAAATAATACTAACAGACGGTGAAGAATATAACGCAATATTAGAACAGGCATTAGTATATGACTATAATATAATGCCTATAAATATCACAGCAAAAGGGAAGCGATTTATCAAGAAAATATTAAAGATTAGAAATGGGTATTTAACAATTGCCGAGAAAAAAAGCCTTGTGGCTAGCGAGACAAACAGATGCAATGATATTGCCGATATTAATAGCGTTGTTTGTAATGCGATTAATAATATGTACGACGAAGACAAAAAATACAAGATGTTTAAGGAGTTGATGATTGATAGATGCAAAGAGTATAATAAGGAGCCTGTTATATGTATAACGGGTATTAGAGATGCGATTGAAGCGGGCTTTAATCGTGATGACAGCAGTCGTGAAGACCTTGTGTTAAGATATTATCAAGATAGTGCATTAGCATCTCTATTAGCCTTTTATGATGAAATGAAAAACCAAATATACGACGAGGATTTAAGGGATATATTTATAAATGATTTTAACATTTTTTATGTCATTATATATGAAATTGACGAGAACTTAAAAGTAATCCAAAAGGACGCTATAGATGCGGGAGGACCGAAGCGTGAGTTTTTTACGAAACTGTTTGAGGAACTGTTTTGCGACGACGAACACACGAAGCGACCTTTTGCCTGTCCTGTAGATATTATTGGAAACCGATATTATATAAACCCTAACTTTGAACCTGACGCTAACTTTAGAAAGGTTATAGCAGCAAGGAATAAGAATAACTCTGTCTCTCTTTCTATGCCCGATTTTGAAACGGAGAGAGATTATGAGTATATATATTATGTAATCGGGAAACTGCTATGTCTCCCTGTTTATAATGAGGAGATTGGATTACCTAAGCAACTCTCGTCGCATATATTAGCAGGACTTATATATCCGCCTAGAGAATTTAAATACTATGACCTGCTCTATTTTTACTTGTGCGAGTTTAACAACGGCGTCTATTATATAAATATGGCTAATGAACGCAACATATACAACCTAGATGAAAATAGTATGATGTCTTTTAATGATACCTATAAAATTAGCAGGACAGACGGAGCGGACGGAGCGGCTATAACCAAGGATAACTTTATTAAGTTTATTCTTCAGCAAGCAAAACACGCAGTTTCTAAGAACTTTATCGCTAGCGACGACAACGATGTCAATTCGCAAAAAAATATGACAAAGAGGTATGCCTCGTTATTTGCGGGCTTCAGTAATGAAATTAGAAAAATCCTATATAAAGAGCAAGTTACTATAGAGCAGCTGAATAGTTTAATTACAAACGAGCAATTAACAGAGGCAGTTTTACAAGAACTGGTAGATAAAATATATGTATCAATACCTGAATATGATGCTAATAACAGGCGACTTTTAATAAACCCTGTTGAAAAGGTTGCGAGAGAGGATGAGATGAAAGAGCACATATCTAATATGATTTTGATAAGAAGGAATGGCGTATCTGCGAAAGACCACTTAAGTTTTATTAAAAAATTGCTACAATATTGGACGGCTTTTAACTACTTTAACAAGAAGGGGGATTACAATATATCCTATAAATACGGGCAAGGTATAGACCTTAGGAGATTACCAGCAGCCCACACTTGTTCTAATGTTATAGATGTTTATGGCTTCCCTGATAACACAACGCCTCAAGAGAAAGAAAAGTTCCTATATGATAAATTTAAAATAGCAGTTGAAGAGACAGGAATGGAATTACGGTAGATAGGCAGACAGACATTTTGGAATACCATTTTTATTTTTATAATATCAAAATATATATACATATATTAGAATATCCTCTTTATGCCTTTAAGATTGGATGACGAAGAGTGTCTAGAGTGGTTAAGAGACCCTAGCATTTCTCCTTTTGTGAATACCATAGTTGTGAGAAATAATAGGAAGGACATTTTAAGCGAGGAGACATTAAATAACCCGAAGTCTTTCTTAAACAGGGTTAAACGCAAGTGTTTCTATAATACAGCGTTGAGACCAAAAATCATAGTGCGGATTAAAGAGTATCAACAAGGCTCCCCTCTGCGATTACATACTATGAATGACAAGATATCAGACAATATAAACTATATAACGCCACCATTCACCCCTGAGGAGTGCGAGCGATGGGCTAGCAATCATACAATAAATCCACGAACAAACAAAAGGATACCTATATCAGGCAAGGAATATGTAGAGTTGCTATACACCGCACTTCAATATGGATTACCGACGCCACCCATATTAGATACCGTGCCTAACGACAAATACGACAAAACCCTCTTTAATGTCGCTAATAGGGTTATCAAGTCTGTTTTGTTCCGCCTAGAGTTCATAAAGCAAAATGACAACCTGTTTTTAACCCACGATACAGGCTCGTTTGACAAGAGATTAAAGGTATCGTCGTCTATAACACCTACAAGGCGAGCAGCACGAGATAGAGCGTTGCGTCTCGATAATTCGCAAGGCGTCTCCATAACGGCATCAGCGGCGTCAGCGGCGTCAGCGGCATCAGGATATAAAAGTTTAAATGCGGACGAACGCAAAATGTTAAGGGATATGGCTTTAGAGCGTAAGGAGGAGAGAGATATGATTGGCGAATATAACCGAAAGAAGATGCTAGAACCTAAAAAGGAGATTGACAAGCGGATTTTTGCGTCATTCAGGGAGTTTCTTGTTGATTTACAAAAAAAAGTAATGGCGACAGATAGTGTTTTAATAAAGAATATTTTGTTAAACGCTACGGTAGGTGCTAAGGCACGCTTAACAGTCCCTATCGGTTCTTATATGAATAGGAATAATCGTGGTCTGTTAGCAGTTGATGAACTATTAAAGAAGTATGACTTGGATACGGCTGAAGGCGTTATTCGCAACATTATTGACAATATCTTCGTCCAACTTTTAGACCCGTCATTCAAGTTTCCGGCAGATGCCGAGATAGCCTGTATAACATACAGTAATAGAAAAATATATTTTAAGAATACTGAACTGATAGACAAAATATTTATGGATTTGTATTCAAATGTTGATAGATACACTTTCGCAGGATTGAAAGACTATAAAAACTTGAGACTGTATTTTCGTTATATGGTTGAAGATGTTATACCGCCCGTTTATGTAGCGAAGCGGGAGATAGAGGTGCGGGACATAACCTCCGCATATTTTACAGACAATACCCACTATCGCAACAACTACTACAAGATGTTATTTACCGCACCCGAAGAACCTAATAATATGCGATTACCTCAAGGAATGGGGCTATTGATAGGCAAGGGATTAACCAAGGCTATTTACGACTTAGACGACCCTGATTTTAATCCGTATTTTTATAGTAATCCTGAAGACCGTGTTATAACTGACGACAATCCGCTGAATGGTTTTACTTATGAAGAATGTAAGAACTGGGTCTCTATACCTATTATAAATCCCCGAACATTTAAAAGGGTTTTAATAGACAGCCCTATATACAATCGGCTATTATGTATGAGTTATCAGTATGATACCAATCTAATACCTCGTATGCTAACTTCAAGAGGCTATACGATTTTAGGGGCACTTAAGGAAGCCATAAAGAGTATCCTCAGCGACCAAGGAAAGCCTCCGCAATCCTTGGAGCAACTAGAGGCTTATATTAAAGATGCTGAGAGGCAATTTGCGAAGATAAAGGATGCTAGAAATATGCCTAAGAAGGCTAGTGCGACCCTAGCCGTACCAGCGATAGCCGTCGGTTTAAAATGGAAAAATGCGGGTATCAAGAAGCCTACCACAGGTGTTGAGATTGTCAATAATAAATTAATAGATGCTTTTGGGAAAGCAGGGGAACCCTTGCCTTTCTATGTGTTATTTAGAAAGGCAGATTTGGATAAGTTCGGCGTCGGCGTCGGCGGCGGCACAGAAATTACCAAGAAAAGTTATGTTAATATAGCGACATACTATGCTCCTGTTATAGATGGTAAGGGAAGTGCCCGAAGCAGCCGAGCGGGACGCACAGGACGCACGGCGCCCTCAGCAATTATAACCGGCACAGGGCTACGGCTAAGGAAGATTACGAATAGGCAGCAAATAGACGGGCTTGTTCGTAATAACATAGAAATCGCTAATAAACTGCTAATAAGCCGTCTATTAATCAAGGCAGATAAAGGCGTATTACCGACAGATGTTTTATTCACCGATTATGACCTAGCGTCTCTAGGTATCTCAGTATTTAACAGTAATAATTATATAAAGATTAATAATTATTATGTGCCTGTCGTTGAGAGACGGGCTAGCGATAGCGTTGCCGCTAAGCCAAACAGTAATAATGTAGCGTTAAAGCGGCGAGATGAAATGTATATGCCTAAAAAATACTATACGGTGATGGACTGCTTGCGATGGGCGAGGCAGCCGAATAGAGACCCTAGTAATCCTAGTGTAATAATCGCAACGGACAGCGAATATTACAATTTAATATTAGAGCAGGCGTTATCATACGACCACAATATTAGACCTTTAAATATAACGACAAAAGGGGTTAAGTTTATAAAGGAAGTTTTAAAGGTTAGCGAAAAGTATTTAACAGTCGCCAAGCAATTAAAGTATCCTATCACCAAGACCATAGATATATCCCTAATTAATACGAAGGTATGTAATGCGATTAAGGAGATATACGAAGATACGACAACTGATGACGGCAAGAAATATAAGCGGTTTAAGCACAAGTTGATTGAGAAATGCGAGCAATACAATAAGCCGACTGTTATCTGCTTAGATGCTCTAAAGAATGCGAGAAATCATGTCTTTCAACCAACAGGGGGCGAGCAATTGAAGATACATTATTATCAGGACAGCGCATTAGCATCTATATTGATAGAGTATGAGAGTATAAACGGTCGCATATACGACGAAGGACTGAGGGATATTTTTATACAGAATATAAATAGGTTTAAAGTATATACTTATGAGATTGATGACGATTTGGAGGAGACTGTTAAGGAGGCTATAGATGCGGGAGGACCGAGGCGTGAGTTTTTTACGAAACTATTTGAGGAACTGTTTTGCGACGAAGAGCATCTAACACGCCCTTTTATTCGCCCCAAAGACAATTTAGGGAACCGCTATTATATAAACCCTAACTTTGCCCCTGATGATAATTTTAGAAAGGTTCTGGCGGCGTATAAGAAGAATTATTTGCCTTACATAATGGATTATACGACTGAGCGGGATTACGAATATATCTATTATGTTATAGGGAAACTGTTAGCAATACCATTCTATAACGACGAAATCGGGCTGCCGCAACAGTTCGCCGAGTATATATTGGCGGGCTTTATAAAGCAACCGAAAGACTTGGACTACTATGACAAACTATATTTTTACTTAAAGGATTTTAACAACGCCATCTATTTTATAAATATGGCTACCAGCGCCGCCGATATAAATGGTATAGAAAAAGTTATGCTGTCGTTTAATGATACCTATAAGATTAGCAGAGCGGCGGCAGCGGGAGCGGCGGCGGGAGCGGCGGCGGGAACTGGAGCGGCGGCAGAGAGCGGCGCAAGTATAACTAAGGATAACTTTCTTAAGTTTCTACAGCAGCAAGCGAACCACGCAATCACCAAGAACTTTATCGCAACAGATGAAGATAAGATAATGTCGGCGAAGAATATGTCAAAGAGGTATGTCTCGTTGTTTGGAGGCTTCAGTAATGAGATTAGAAAGTTTCTTTATAAAAAAGAGGTGTCAATAGAGCAACTGAATATTTTAATTACTACTGAGCCTATGACACCGGCAATATTAGAAGAACTAGCAAATAAGGTTGTGGTGAAGATAGAGGTTAGCACGAAGTCCGTAGAAGATGAAGGCTACGACCCTGCGGATATAATGACGGATGAAGAAAAAGCCGCACGGGAGGTTGAGATGAAAGGATACATCTCTAATATTATTACGCAACCTAGAAATGGCGTGAATGAAGAGGCACACTTTTTATTTGTTAAGAAGTTGCTGCGCTTCTGGACTGCTTTTAACTACTATAATAAAGCAGGTGCTTATAGGATATTTTATAAATACGGATGGCTCATAGATATAAGGAGATTGCCTGAGGCTCACACTTGCTTTAACCAATTAGATATTTACGGATATCCTGATAACACAACGGCTCAAGAGAAAGAAGACTATTTATATAAGATGTTGGAGACCGCAGTAGAGGAGCAACAAATGGAATTGACAGGAGGAGCGAAGCAGGCGAAGCAAAGCAAGCAGGCGAAGAAAAGAATATATAAAAATATCTAGTGTAATAGTAATAAAGTAAAAAAGAACTATTATGCAAATCTTCGTTAAAACTTTAACGGGCAAAACCATTACCCTCGAGGTTGAGAGCACCGATACTATTGATACGATTAAAAGTAAAATCCAAGACAAAGAAGGTATCCCACCAGACCAGCAGCGCCTCATCTTTGCTGGTAAGCAGTTAGAGGATGGAAGGACACTAGGAGATTACAATATCCAGAAGGAGAGCACGCTTCACCTTGTCTTGCGACTTCGTGGCGGCTAGTATCCTAGACGGCTACGACTTTTAAGAGTTGGCGGCTAGTATCCTCTAGACGGCTACGACTTTTAAGAGTTGGCGGCTAGTATCCTCTAGACGGCTACGACTAAATATATAAAAAATGATTACAATTATTTTTATAATTCTTACAAGTAAATAAATGGAACACACATATTATTTTAGCCAAGGTCGTATGACTTACAATAAATTTAAAGAGCCTGTTAGGGATATTGAAACAGGACTTATGAATGCTACTAAGGACGCGAATGCTACTAATTCTAGTAAGACGGCTAGCAACGGTAGCGGCGGCGGGTTCTTGTCTAATTTATGGAATTTTCAATTATATAATAAGAGCATTCTGCGTTATAAGTAATGATATGCTCGCACACGCATTCGCACGCACGCTACCTTAGGTATAGCTCATATAACAACTCTAATATATCTAGCATATTTCCTCGCTTCGTTTTAAGCAGCCCTTTATTCTGTAGAATATCATAAGCCTTATTCTCGTGCTCTTCGTGTTCTTCGTCAAACTGGATGCCTGCGTCATCGGCATATATAGCATATAAATAACTGATTACTGTGGTATCACTAACAGCCTTCTCTATTTTTTTATTGAAATACTTGAGGACATTATAGCAGGTCTTGCGAAATAGCCTACCGCAATTAACCTTCATATCCACATTAACGCTACCAGTCCCGCCAATAACCCCGTAATATTGCTGTATAACATTATCTATGTCTGTGTTATAGCATAACACCGATATCATCTTAAAGATATTTAATTTATTGAAACCACGATTAAACAGGTTCCAAGCAATCGCAAAGGGCTCTTTGTCATAGTCATATATGTTTTCAAATGTGTTGTTAGCGTCTATCTCAAAGTTAGCGATGGTTGCTCGGTCGCCCTGTGCGTCGTCATTTATATCCGCATAGGTGTCATAATCATATTCATTAATATCCCTTAAAAGCCGCGTATCATAAGCGGTATAGTTCTTGAGTATCCACAAGGTCTCGTTTAATGTTAGAATTTTAGAGAATATGTTCGCATCATACTTGTAAAAATTAAACAACCCGTTATTATGCGTATGACTGCTGTTATCTTCGTCAAATATCACATCGCTAGGCATATTCAATATATAGGGCTCTCTGGTATCTTCTGTGATACCTGCGTAATCTTCTTGTGATATATCACATTCAAAATCGCCCCATTCAAAGTTATAAAGCGGTTCTCCGTAAATACCTAGATTTTCTGTCATAATATTATTAAAGTAATATGTCTGGTATCCATAATAATAGAGAAACCTTGCTAGATTTTTGTCATTCAAGAATATCTTTATAATATTCTTGATGAGATTTTTCTCCAGAGCCTCGTATATCCTCTTAATATAGTCGTCGCATATAATGTTATTTATCTTTATAACAATATCCTCAGGGAACCTATTATTCACGGCGTCTAATAGTAATGGCTTGGTATGTAGAACATTAGGCAAAGCCATATCGTCTATATATCCTTGTATATCTTTATATATCTTTGGATATCAATTTTTAATGAATAAATATGTCCTATTTTGGTGTTAAAATACTAAAAATTGATTGTCTTTATATACTTTTATTATTACAGACGCAACTCTAGCATCCGCTAGAAACTCCCAAGCAACTCTACGAACTCTACGAACTCTAAAGAAATCAAAAACTAAAGATGTCTGCTTTCGCTGCTACCGCTACCTCCGCTACCACAGCGACAACCTACTCTCGTTCTTACACTACAGTTTATCCTACCAGCGTTAGTGCTAACCGTATTAGTTATCGCGCCTTCAATTCCTATGCGAACAAGAGTGAGGACTTTGAGAATGTTAGCAAAATTCCTCGCAACTTAAAGAAGGCTGACTATAACAGTAATAATAGCAAGAAATTTTCTCTAAAATGTAAGGATGCTCGTCTGTCCTACAAGAACCGACGCAGTATCAACAAGGACTGGAAGGATTTTAACCAAGCGTAAGCGATAGCAAGCGATAGCAAGCGATAGCAAGCGATAGCAAGCGATAGCAAGCGATGCTAGCAGCGATAGCAAGCGATAGCAAGCGATAGCAAGCGATGCTAGCAGCGATAGCGGCGCCTCGTGTATATTAGGTAGGTAGGTATGCGTTATATATATATGTATTTTATATATTTTTTATATTTGGTCGGTAAATATATATGGGTATATTAGGTCTAATAAATAATTGTAATGAGTTATCTACATATCATACCGCACGACATATATACTCATATATATAAATATGTATATAACGATTGTATGAAAGATATTGTAAGAACCTACAAAGATAAAAGGGATACTAACTACAAGGAGAGGTTCATCCAAAGTATTACAACAGATGAAATTCGGTTATATTATACGACACTAGACATATTTAATGCGGTATCTTTTGGTATTGCTAATGATGGCGATGCTAATATGTATTATGATGATAACGGTTTAGATATATTGGATGAAGAAATGTATTATCTTTCTGCGATAACCGAGTTTAATTTTATAAATCATCATTTCAATATACTAGCAACTACAGAACTACCTGACAATCTCAAGGAGGCTACTTGTATTAGAATAAGGCTTTCTAATATTGACATATTGCTAGGCTTTGACGACCCTAATGATACTACCAATAATTTATATGCGCCTTTATATTACCTATTTAACGACTTTATAGCGACTTGGCTTGAACTGGTTTATTATACAAATAGACTGTTAAACGAGTATTTATTGATAAATAACCTAGCGACTAATGGTGCTCTTTTTCCTTTATATAGGTTTGATACGGTTATAGAGAACGGCTACACGGTTATTGTGCCGATATTTGAAGAGCCTATATAGTTCTCTAGAAAGCATCTCTTTTATTTTTCCAAATATCTAAAAACATTACAGTATATTAGAAAGTTATATGAAGGTCTCTGCTAAAAAGGCAAAGATAGTTGCGAAGGTTGCGAAGGTTGCTAAGGTTGCTAAGGTTGCGAAGGTTGCGAAGGTTGCTAAGGTTGCTATTAAGAAACCTAGAAAATACAATATTATAATAGGAGGTGTAGGTACTACACCAATCGTAGAAAAAATATCACTAATCCCAGAAGGATTACAAAAAAAGAGAATTGCTTTAAGACCTTTGCCGGTATCAAGCCGATTGTTAGCATCGGCATCTGGTATAACAATACAAGAAAAAATAATAGAAATAAAGCGTAAGAGAGAAAATAAGGAAAGCAAAATTAATAGAATGGAATACTGAAGGAATACCAAACACAGAAACAAAAATTCATTCTAGAAGAAATACAGAACTAAATAATAAGGTTATAAGCGGGTTGAGTGATACAAGAGAACCAAATAAAGCAATTCAAGCTACAAGTTTTCTTATGAAAACGAAGCCTCTTTATCAAAATTAATCATGCACCCTAACCTAATCTTTTTTATTTTGTATATAAATATATTATGTATATATCAAGATAATAATATGTATAACAGTTTATACTACATATTTACCAAGGATTACAATGACGATTACAGTAATAGCACGCTATATATGAAGGAGAAAATCAGTAAATTAAAAATACTTAATGATAGCAAGGACAACGAGTTAAAATATGTTAAGAGGAAGTATGAAAATTTAAGCCGTCGCTATAGTAGCCTTGAGTGGAAATACAACGAACTCTTGCTGAATACCCATTATCACCGTGATTACACCAAAAAACTGGAGGCAAAATACAATCTTTTAATGGCGAAGCAGAAAGCGAATATGTGTCTCATAGATATACACGGGGATATCCTTAGTGTGAATGACGATTACGAGCATATCTAAAAAACTACTTAACAATAGTAGGCGTCATATATAAATATACCTAAATAATAATTAATGAAATTGGACTGTGTTTTAACTGCTGTGAATGAGAACCCGCTATACTCGGAGTTCATCCCTATCTTTGTTAAAACTTGGAACAAGTTATATCCTAGCGTTGATGTTAAAATCGTCTTAATCGCCAAAGCGATACCAGAGGAATACAAGGAATACGCTAAGAACATTATCCTCTTTGAGCCTCTAGAGGGGGTGCTAACCAGTTTCACATCACAATTTATTCGCCTGCTCTATCCTTGTATTTTGGATTACAAAGGTGCCGTGCTTATTACTGATATGGATATTTTACCGACGAATAATACCTATTATACCAAGCATATAAAGGAGATAGACGACAGTAAGTTCGTATATTATAGAGGCGACCACTGTTTCATCTATAAATCTATAGCGATGTGCTATAATGCGGCTACGCCTGAAGTATGGCGGGATATCTTTGATATACATAGCGTTGAGGATGTTAGGTTTATGCTTGAGAATGTATCACGAAATAATGTGATTGAAGAGGGCATCGGGAAAACAGGGTGGTTTTTAGACCAGTTGTCCTTATATACTAAGGTGATGGAATGGAACAAAAGAACCGGCAACCTAATCTGTCTGGATGAAGAAAAAACAGGGTTTAATAGATTGTCTAGGGATACCTTCAGGATGACTGTGGAATTGAGGGACGAATTAGCGGCGGGACATTTCGTGGACTATCACTGTCATCGACCGATGAGCGCCTACAGCGAAATAAACAACTTTATCTATGATTTGCTGCCTGCTGGCGAGCCTTAGGCGAGACTGGAGAGCCTTAGGCGATGATAAATAATATAAAAATATAAAAAACATATACATATATATATCTCTAATCTTTCTATTCTTACTTAGGCTACGCCGTGCCTTTTGTCTTATTTTTTAGCATTTGCGTCTCTTATTACGCAAACTGTCATTATACATCTGCCTTTCATATCGCTTATAACTTTCAGCCTCTTTGCGAGGCACGAGCCTATAGGGATTAACATAGTCTTCCTCGTCCTTATCTCTCTTATAGCAGATAGACATTAGTAATGCGGCGATATGAGTGGTAAGGACGATGAGAAAGATAGCGAACAAGAAGGCACCGTCTGTCCCCATCTTCTTAAGCAGCGAAGCGGCGAAGCAGCGAAGCGGCGAAGCGGCGAAGCGGTGAGAGCCTGCGAGAGAGTTCAACGAAGCAGCAAAGCGAATGCGAGCAAAGTCTTTGCGTTTGATAGCCTATATACTAGGCTTGTCCTTACTAATTAAATGTTAAACTAGCCATCATTTTTTATCATTACTTGAGAAAAATAGAACATATCTATATAAACATAAGAGCGAAATATAATAGCAAAACAAGAGATGTCTTTAGCAAACTATAAGAGCAGATGTATAGAAAAATATAAGATTGCTAATCCAGACAAGGATATACCAGCAAATATGGGGAGCAAATGGACTGACGCAGAAGAGAGGGCATTATTAGATAGCAGTAGAAATAATTTAGATATTGAAGAAATCGCAAAGAAACACGGGAGGACACAAGGGGCAATTAACGCTAGACTTGAAGTTGTTGCTATGCGAATGTATGAAGATAACCTCTATGACACCGAGTATATTGAAGAATTAACAAAGATGAATGAATGTAGAATACAAGAGGCAATCTATAAGAAAAACAAGAGCAAGGGCAGCGGCTACGGCAACGGCAGCGGCAGCGGCAACTATTGCGAAAGTAAGAACACTAGAGACATAGAAATAGATGTTCTTAAAAGGGATTTACAGAAATATTATGACGAATTACAAGAACTGAAGACGACAATTACAAATATTATGGATATGAATAGTAAAAATAATAAAGATGAGGTTGATGACCTTAAAAAGCAAATACAGAATATGATAGATATTCATAATATTAAAAAAGAGATTGTAGAGTTGCGTAAGGATACTGAGAGGCTAACACAGGCTGTCGCCGCTGTCGCTAAATAAATATGTTCTATTATTCTTATTTTTATATAAAAATTGATTGAATGACTAACATTTAATTAGTAAAGGCAAGCCTAGTATCTAGGTTATCTTTCGCAAAGTCTCTTCGCAACTCAGCAAACTCTTCGCAGACTTCGCAGACTTCGCAACTCAGCATCCGCTACCGCTCAACAGACTTACGATGCAAGTTTCCGGTTTTCTTGTTATGTCTAAGAACTTCACCTACAACCGAACCAGTTTTTACAAGAACCTAGTATTTGCTAAGTTTGATGACAAGGTGTATGTGGAAGTATTCAATTGCGCCAGCTCTTCAGTCGTCTTGCCCTATAGCGACCTTATGAAAAACGAGTATTTGAAGACCTACTATGAGTTATCGCTTGCCGCTATCGGTAAGCCGAATATTGACAGCGACTATTACGGAACCAACGACCCCAACTATGTTCCCACAAAGTATGAGAGAAATAGCGAGATGTATGTAGATACTATCTATATTATTGAGGATGACTTGACGCACGCTAAGGTAGCGAAGAAAGGCAATACGCATCAGTCTATCAACCTCAACAGGTTAAAAAAGATGAAAGTATCTACTGACGCCAAGATTGAGGAGTTCTTCAGCAAATACAACAAGGTTTATGGGTTTGAGGAAGAAAACTTCGCAGAGAGAAAGGCGACCTACACGGCGCTTGTGAATAACTTGTAAGCAGCGTAGCGTATGTATATATATGTATATATGTATATATGTATATATGTATATATATTTTTATATTTTATGAATATGTTCTATTTTTTATATTAGATTACATAAAAATGATTACTTGGGCTGCTCTTTGCTTACTAAAGCAGTCTCTTATTATATAAGGGAATTGTCTAGCGTCTTACTAGCAAAATAACGATGGAATTTTCTGGATTTACTATAATTATTGAGAATTATATTATCAACGACGGGAATGATTATAATTATAAGGGTATGTTATTTGTTAAGTTAGGACAAGACAAGGTGTATATTGATATATTTGGCTTTAAGCCTTTAACTGTCATTCTACCCTTTAGCGACCTAATGAAAAACGACTGCTTGAAGGAATACTATGAGTTATCTCGTATCGCTATTGGAAAGCCTAATATTGAAAGGGATTATTGCGAAAGCGATGACCTTAATCACACTCCTATAATAAATAAAAAAGAGTTGAGTGTATATGCGGATACTATCTATATTGTCGAGGACGCATTAACGCATACTAGGGTAGCAAAGAAAGGCAATTGCTATTATTCTCTCAATAATTATATATTTAGAAATATGGAAGTATCTACAAACGAGGAGATTGAGGAATTCTTTGTGAATTACAATAAAAATTATGGATTTGAAGAAAGAAAGGCAACCTACACGGCACTCGTGAATAACTTGTAAGTAGCGTAGCAGCGTAGCGGCGTAGCGTATGTATATATATTTTTATATTTAGGCAGCGATAGCAGCGATAGCAGCGGTAGCAGCGGTAGCAGCGGTAGCAGTAGAGGTAGCAGGAGCGACATAACCTACAACGGCGCTAGAAGCACTAGAAACACTAGAAGCATCCGCGGCAGCAACAGCAGCAACAGTAGCAACGGCAATATTTAGATTATCAATCGCCCTATTTTTTATATACCAGCCTGTCACAAAATATATTGCTATAACATCTGTTATCAGTTCTAGTAAAAACATATCAACCTGTGCTAGCAGCATATGGATATATATGAGCCAATCAAACCACGAATATATGGTATTGATTATGGATATCTCAAATTGTTTATTTGTATCTTTTTTCTCAGTATCCTCTGTGGGAAGTGCTTTTATATTTTGCACATTAAGGGTAATCCACGGGGCTATAATGCTATGGTCTAGGTTTCTTATGACAGTATTGATGACAGCGTATAATACAATAAGCCCGTATTTTTGGGGCGTATCTATAACGATACCTAGAATAATCAACTCTGGATTTGGACCAAACCGATAGAACGAGGTATCGCCAGCAAATTGCTCGGTATTCGCAAAGATATAACTCAGCAATATCGTTAATATAGCAACCATCCACGCCGCTATAACACGAGATACCACAATTGTCGTCATCTTCATTATGCGATACGGTATTTAATATATGTGAGACATTCCTATATCAGTTTTTAGTTTTCACATTACACATACATAAGATTATAATTACTTATTTATAAATATTATGTTTATTAAGAATTATTTATATGAATTACCAGACGACATACAATCAGCAATTTATAAGATTGTGTTTACTAGATGTATCAATGATATAGAAAGAGACAAGAGCATAAAATATCTTAGCAGGTTGTATAAGGCGACAACCAATCCTAGCAATACCTGCGTATATTCTATAAAACCTAAAGGGATGTTCGGCGACGGCTGCTGCGAATGCGTTAAAGGATATAAATATAGATGTATAGCAGCCTTAGAGGGCAACTGTAAGAAACATATTAAATCGCTTATATTCTTAGACCGCACACATTTAATAGAGGATACATCGCTTTTACAAAGTAATATAGTAAGCCTCTATATATATCCGCTTTTTACTGCTAGCAGAAACTTAAAGAAATACTTAACAAACCGTCTTAACCTCGTGAAATTCTATAATACTAAGATGATACAAGATATTACTGTGATAGATGACAGGATTGATATACTATTTACGAAGCATTTTGCGTGTAATGCTGACATCTACTATAATATTATGGTCGCCTATAATGTTCTCTATAATTCTTTAAGTAATGTTATATATAGCGAGGAGAATGCGGTAATGTTTAATAAGTTTGTTGAGTTGTTTAGATGGCTTGAGATGAATAATGTGCTTGAAGGATATAATATGTGTAATAACAAGGTAATACCTGTATTTGAAGGAAAAAACGGCAAAAAATGATTTAGGGATATCTCCTATAATATATAGGAGACCCCGCATAATGACGACAATAACGACGAGCAATAACGACTATGACTACGGATATATATATTGTATATCTAATGCGTCTATGCCCGATATTCTAAATATCGGTATAACTTGGATGACACCGGAGCAAAGAATGGAGGATATAAATGGACTGCCTAGATTATGGCGTCCGCCTACTCCTTATAAATGCGAGTTCGCCAAAAGGGTTCTAGATGCCGAGCATAAGAGAAACTCCATCTACAAGGTTCTCTCGCAATCTAGAATAACCCTTGCGCAGAGGTTCTTTAGCGTTTCTATTGAAGAAGTTAGAACACTATTTGACCTTATGGATGGCGAGTATTGGACTGCGTCCGCGTCCGCAGCCGAGGATATCTATGATATACCTGATAGTGTAGATACACAAGTATATAATATATTAGAAAAAAAAGAAAAAGAGATTAAGGGAATTGAAGAGAAAATGCTGGAATGTCTTTTTCAAAAATGCGACGAGATAGAAATGGAAATGGAGAATAAAAGAGCCGAACTAACAGAGATTAATGCGATTATTGAAGAACGCAAAGCGGCACTTAGATGTCTAAAGATAGACATACCTCCTCCCAGTAGTAGACTAGAAGCCGAACAGATTATAACAGAATATTAGTAAGTGATTACCAGAGAGAACACAAATAATGTATAAACGCATAGTAGGACTAATATATTCTTACATAAACGGTCTTCTGTGTCTATTACCTTTGTGCCGTTTGTGTCCGTAGCATCGCTCGTATCGCAAATATATTTAGTAATATTGGTATCGTTTTTAATCTTGCTAACTTCTTTACATATATATTCAATTTTATTATTTAGTCTTTTACATTCAGCATCTCTATACCTCAAGTCAATAAACAGTTTGTTTGTCCTATCGTCGTATCTGTTTATAATATTATATAGCCTTTTATCGTATTTTTCGGCAAAATGATAGTAATCATTAGATACCTTTATAATGTCGTCTTCCATATTCGCAATATAATTCTTGAAATCTCTAGTATTAAATATCTTTGTTTGCGAATTTATAGACGAATGGGATGTTAAAGATGTGAAAGAACCACACGAACGCCTCATCATATTTGCTATTTCTAATATGCTTATATATACATCCTTGTCATATACCTATATCATTTTTTCTAGCTATATTATTGTATATCTTGTCAATCACCTTTTTTTCTGGATAATAATGGTAATAGTGGTTATTGCTAAATATCATTCGCCATAACTTATCAACATAATTACATTTACAGATAAAAATCAACCCTGCTATGTTAGGACATAGGTTTTTGTTTATATAATTGAGCTCCTCTTTCACATCCACGCTGTATAAATACTTGCTTCGCTCAAATATGTCATATATATTCTTAGATTTTTTTATGTTATTTAAGAACACCTTATATAGTTCAGGGATTACCAGAGATTGTGTCGTATCGCTATAAAAGGTATTCAGCGTCTTTGTCCCATCTCTAGAGAAATGCTCCGCATAATACTTAATAACAAAAGACAACTCAACGAATGTCTCAAAGTCTATGCTGTATATATTATTGCTTATATCCTCAATAATGAGCGTATCCGTCGCTACATTATTGTAAATATCTATATTGTTTAAGAATATATCGTCGCAATCGCAAGGCGACAATATTATATACTTGTCTATTATACTTGTATAGTCGTATATCATATCCTTAATCAGGTAATTATATATATTGGACTTGTATATATAGGAATGCTTTATGTTATTGCGATAATAATTGTATATTACAAAGACATCTTTAATGCGCTTAGAAACCAATTCAACGAACATCTCTTGTGTTCTCTGTGATTTATAGTTGCTATTGAAAATTGCCTGAAAGGTGCTATCTTTAATAACAGCGGCAAGATTGCTAGCATTTAGGCTAGCGCCGCCACAGCCGCCATAGTAAGGGTCGCTCCTAATATTATTGTAAAATCTCAAATATATATACTTTTTGTAGTTGAATGTCTCTAAAAACATCTGGAAATGAAAGAGTATCAGTTCATAGTAATTGCCTCGTGCTGTCGTGTATGTCTCTATCTCCTCGCAAATGCTCTCAATATTTAGAGACCTCTTATAATCATAAGCAGCTATATAATTATTACAATCTTCTAATATTTCTTTTTGTTCTCTTGCGTTATCTAGTTTGCTTGTATGTTCTTTTAATACCCGCTCTCTCAAGTCGTCTGTTATGATATCCTCAAAGTAGTTATCCATCGCACTCTGCTCTAGCAGTATTATATACCACTCAATCATTTATATATAAAAATTGATATTGCTAGTATTATATAAGGACGCTACACCGCTTCGCTTCTTCGCTGCTATGAAATCTCTTGTTATTGTTGAGAGTTTTACGAAGACCAAGACGATTAAGAAGTATTTGGGAGACCGTGATGTTTCTGTTGCTTTTTCTGGAGGGCATATTTATAATCTACCAAAAGATACTTTGGGGTTCAATACGGATACTTGGGACATAACCTATGTGCCTACAAATCCTAACATTATTAAGAATATTAAAGAGATGGCTAGAAATGCCGATGTTATATATCTGGCAGCCGACCCTGACTTAGAAGGCGAAGCAATCGCCCACAGCCTTTACAAATGCCTTGAAGGTATTATAAAGGGCAGCGGCGGCGTTAGCGGCGTTAGCGGTAATGCGAAGGTATGTCATCGTATAACATTTAATGAGATTACCAAGAATGCTGTAATAAAAGCTCTAGAAAACCCGCGAACTATAGATATGGATAGAGTGTGCGCTCAAGAAACACGACGGATTGTTGATAGGCTTATAGGATACAAGGTATCGCCTGTATTGTGGAGCAAGTTTAACAAGAATTACCTTAGTGCCGGTAGAGTTCAAATAGCCGGTCTAATAATCTGTATTAACCAAAGAACACGCATTATAAACAAAGAAATAATACCCTACTGGACGATTGAAAGCACCTTCAGTATCCAAGACCTTAAAATTGTAGGCACATTATATACCGCCGCTACCGCAGCTACCGACACAAAGTTGATAGAATACAAGATAAGAGATATAGAAGTTGTTAAGAAGATTTTAAATAATTTAAGTATTGGTGCTAAGTATGACATAGAATATGTTAAGCATATAAGGAATGTTAGCCCATCACCGCCATATACTACTACGACGCTCCAACAAGATGCCTATAATAAATGTCGGTTTAACTCTAAGACCACTATGAAACTGGCGCAGGATTTATACGAACACGGGCATATTACTTATATGCGAACTGATTCAACAAGTATTGCCGAAGATGCTAAAAAGATGATTTTGTCATATATTAGGGATACTTATGAAGGCAGCGCTAGCGGCACTAGCGGCTCCTTCGCTAAATACAGGACATTTAAAACAAAGGTAGCAAACGCTCAAGAAGCACACGAAGCAGTAAGAATAACAAACCCCAAGAATAAAACAATCTTGTTTGAAGGTTCCACAAAAAATCACGAGAAGCTGTATGAGTTAATATGGGTTAGAACTGTAGCATCCTTGATGACTGACGCTGTATATACTGATTTACAATTGAAGTTCTGTAGCGAAGCGAGCACCGGACATATATTTTGCTCCACCAAGTCATACTTAAAGGAGTTAGGGTTTCGCATATTATACGATGATAAACTAGAAAACGAAAAGTTAGAAGACTTTCTAAAAATAATGAAAGATAACAAGCAAATGGCGACTGCTAAAGAGTATTCGTCGCAAGGCACCATAGATAACATACCATCTCTTTATAATGAAGTTCAGTTAATTAAAGAGCTAGAGAAGGAGGGTATAGGGAGACCTTCTACATATTCTTCTATTATTGACAAACTGTTAGAAAAGAAATATGTAGAGATAGGCACAAACCCTCAGCAAGAATACGATATAGAATGCTTTAAGAAGAAAAAGAATAAGGAGCGTAGCAGCGAACTCATTATAACAACTAAGAAAATTAATCTAGGAGGGAAACAAAAAGACCTCCTAGTGCCTACTGAGTTAGGCTTAGAAGTTATTAAATATATTTATGAAATATTCCCTTATCTATGTGATTTAAAATTCACATCTAAGATGGAGGACGACTTAGATAAAATAATGAACGCTAGCGTAGCCGGCGCTGCTAGCCTAGCCGGCGCTGCTAGCATTACCAAAGGGGCTATATTGAATGCCCTTTATGCTAAAATAAAGGGGTCAATAGACGCTATTGAGCCGTCGGGTGGCGGCAGCAGCGGCAGCAGCGGTAGCAGCGGTAGCGGAGCTGTTAGTAAAGAGAAGAAGACTGGTATTATTACTACGAGGTATGGCGTCTGCTACTATAACAAAGAGTTAGATAAATATACAAACATAGAGCCCTATCTTAAATGGAAAAAGATATCCAAAGAAGGTTTAAAAGAGAAGGACATCGCGTTTATCAGTTCTCTTCCAAAACCCATAGAATATTTAGGAAAGAAGTATGACATACATTTAGGTAAATTTGGGATTTACTTAAAAGATAATAAAAATAATAATCACAAACTAGAGAAGAAGTTGTGGGACACATATTGCTTTAGCTAGATTGGCGGACACATATTGCTTTAGCTAGATTGGCGGACACATATTGCTTTAGCTAGATTGGCGGACACATATTGCTTTAGCTAGTCATAAGCAGACATCCCTTTCTTACCGTTAAGATACCAAGATGTTATATATTTATCTGCGAAGTTAGGATGTATAATATCGTTGTGGTAATCCATATCAATACAGTTGTCAATCATCGTATTACATTTTTTACAAAGCCATTTTAAATTGTTATTCATTCTATTTTATTTTAGATATTTTATTGTTTTTATATCATTTTTTAGATTTAAGGTTCTTATTAAGTTTATTAAGTTCAAATGCGATATTAGATAATGATGTAGCAATAGAGACACCATATTCATCTGTGAAGAAGTTATTAAAAATATTATAGAGGTCGTCAGCACCCAACCCTACATCGTTTTCATCCTCCTCTTCATCCTCCTCTTCATCTTCGTCATCCTCCTCTTCATCATCTTCGTCATCATCTTCGTCATCATCTTCGTCATCTTCATCTTCTTCGTCTTCTTCATCTTCATCGTCTTCTTCATCTTCATCGTCTTCGTTGATATTTTCTACATTCTTAATAGTCTCATTACTCTTGCGGGTTTTCTTGGTAGCTGTGTCTGTTGAGGCATCTTCGACATCTTCAGCAGCATCAGCAGCATCAGCAGCATCAGCGGCGTCAGCGGCGTCCTTAATATAGACATTATCTTCTTCTTTGATAGTGCATCTAGAGGGTCTAGAAGTTTTGGACGCCTTGTTCTTTTTGGGTTTTGCGAGTGCTGCTAGACCGCCTTGCATACCATGCATACTTTGCATGCTATTCAAGAATGACATAATGTCAATACTATTTAAGTCATTCAGTTTATCTTTATTCATATCTTTGCCTGTGCCTATCTTATATATAAATATTATTTCTTATATATTTTTATACACTATTATATTAAGAGATTGATATAATGTATAATTATTTATTATTTATTATAGGGTTCTTAGTTGGTGTCTTTCTATTACTTGTAATTATATCAGACAAAGGAGACATTAGGGCACTATTTAAAAATACTAAAGAATACTTTGCGAATGCTGACGCCGCTACAGCCGCTACAGCTGCCGACGGCAAAAAATACGAAGAAAGCGAGATAGTCAAGGTATCTGTAGTGCCGCCTCCAACACTAAAAGAAGTAGAAATAAAGAACGATGATGACCCTGTAGCATCTGTTTTAACAAATAGCGAGATAATAGACAACTACAACTTTAATAAGTTGTTAAAAAAGCGCGAGATGATAGTGATGGTATCTTCGTATAACAACGATAATATAGATAAGTTGGACTGGATAACTGATAATAAGAATTATAATAATAATCTAAGATTGAAGTTAAGCGCCAGCGGCACCGGTGAGGGCATCGTTAAGGAGTTCAATAATCTTAATCCGTTTGTTAATGGCTACAATATACACACAGTTAGCATAAGAGGACCTCCTAACGCTGTTATATATAAACAAGAGAAGACGCTAGGTAAATTCTCAGTTCTCTTTATGTTCTCTCATAAACGATTTCATAAAAACAAGAACAATCTGTTTATTATTTATGGGGCTGATAACAAAAACATAGTGATTAATATCAAGGACAACGAGTTTAATAACAATAATTACTATAATGTTAATAACGACCCTAACGATAATAGCGACCTCAACGGTGCCTATGACAAGAACGACATAAACAAGAGCGTTAATCTGCTAAACAACTATCACTATTACGAAAATCACGACATACTATCTAACAAGGCTAAGGAGCAGAAGTCCTATAAACTCTCGTATTTTGAGAAACTATATACTGTGGAAATAATAATAGACGATAGCGTGTATAACATTAATGATATCAATATGGAGACCTTGAAGCGGGATATAACATTCTTTGGGCTAATAATGGATAAAGAAGATGTCGTATTTCATTTGAATAATACGAAGTATGAGTTCAAGAGGAATACCGACAGGGATATTAAGATAGGTAAGGAACCTTTTGTAATAAACAAAGATAAAAGTTGCGAGATTGTCTTGTATAGTTTTGCGTTTTTTACAGAGGCTATTAGCGATGCCGATTTGAAAACCTTTAAACTTTATAATAAGTATAAATTATATGGTATTCACAATAAAGAGGAGGAGGTGCCTGCTATTGACAAGAAGGCGCAGCTAAGCAATATAGATATAAAGATGCCTCAGCCTCTAGTTATGAAAGATGTAGCGGATACTGAGGTGAATATCCTAGTGGAAGATGCGGCTATCCCTGATATCGCTGATATCTCTAAGATATAAATATTAATATAAATATAAATATAAATATAAATATAAATATCTATATAAAACTAAAATATAACTATACAACTATACAAACCCTACACAGAGCATACGCATATGATTAAAGCAGCCATCTTTATCTTGACACAGAACACCATAGAACGCAAGGTATATTTAAAGACAAGCCTGTATTTTCTTTTCAAAAACTTTAATGCGAAATACAAATACCCTGTTATTATCCTACACGAGGGGGATTACACAGAGGATGCGATGAAAGACATCATAACAGGAATACGAGGCGAATGCCGTAATCTCGTGTCATTTAAGAAGATTGATAAAGAGGACTTTGTGATACCTTCGCATATCAATACCGATAAGATGAACGAGATTATTGACCTACGCGTCGTCCCTTATTGGCGCAACCAAAAATACCGCTCTATGTGTAATTTTTGGCTTAAAAACATCTATAAATATACAGGCAACTATGAATATGTTATGCGTATTGATGATGATAGTATTATTGAGGAACCTATCAAGTATGACCTTTTTGAATTGATGAGAGACAAGGATTATACCTATATGTCTAACATTATACACCTAGACTGTAGCCTCTGTAATTACGGGATGAAAGAGTTTTTTATTAAATATAATGAAGAAGCAACAGCAGCTGCGACAGCTGCGACAGCTGCGACAACGACCCCAACAATCAAGACTACTAGAGAAAAAATTAATGAACTATTTATGGAACATACCCTTAAGAGCGATAGTGGATACTTTGAAAACTTTAAGAAACTTTATAAAGGCATTAACGACGCCGAATATCTAGGTGATACCGTGGAACTAAGTATGCCCTTTATGTATTATAATAACTTTAATATTATTAGTGTTGATACTTGGAATAAGCCAGAGATACAAGATATTGTCAAGAAGATAGACGAACAGGGCTACATATATTACTGTAGGTGGGGAGACGCACCCCTACAGACCATCATCTTATCCTTATATGATAGCAGCAGGATAAGCAAAGTTAATTTTAAATATAGCAAGCGGCTACAGCGTGAAGCGTTTAAGGACGACAATGGAGCCTTACATTCTTTTATGCCTAACGATTATGAAAATAGTAGTTGTGTAGCGGAAGCAGCGGGAGCAGCGGGAGCGGCAAAGAATTCACAAAAATAATGGGAGAGACAAGAGAAGCACAGCGCAACACAGCGACCTAATCAATCTCTGCGATGTCGTCAGTAGAGGTGCTGTCGTTAGTGCTGCTATCTTTAACAACAACATCAGTCTCGTAGAAATAGTAGAATTGGCTCAGTTGTTTTAGCATAATGAATGAATATGATTAATGGGTGGTTCTATTTATGGATACATATCTTATTTTTATATATATTCTTTGGAAAAATGATATAGAAAATATTATATTAACATATATAAAATGGATTATAATATTGAAGAAATCAATAGAGACCCTAATGGGTTTATTAAGAAAAACAAGAAGACCGACATAATCGCCTTTCTTATCAAGGCAGATGAAGCATTCTTTAACGACGACGACGATTTAATAAACGACGACATCTATGATATTATTAAAGACCATATTAGGAAGAAGTATCCTAAGGACAAATATTTTAAACGAGTAGGAGCCGATGTGAAGAACAAGGTTGTTCTCCCGTATTATATGGGGTCGCAAAACAAGATTAAAGACAGTCAAGAGGAAATCACAAAGTATCAGGCAAAGTATAACGGCTCTTACAGGATTAGCGACAAGTTAGATGGTGTCAGTTGTATGCTCGTATATACGCCTGACAAGATTAAGATGTATACCCGTGGAAACGGCACAGAAGGACAGGACATCACGCATTTACTAGATTATATTAATGAGATACACGCGCCCTATAATGCGAGCGACATCCAAATATACGGGTTTGACAATAAGGAGATTGCGGTGCGTGGTGAATTAATCATCTCTAAGGATAACTGGGAGGCTCTAGGAGTTGCGGGAAAGCAAGGAGCCAACCCTCGCAATACTGTAGCAGGTGCTATAAATAGCGACATCCTCAACAAAGACATCCTGTCTAAGATAGATTTTGTAGCGTATGCTCTCGTATATCCTAAAATTGCTGACGGACAGCAGAAACTCGCGGAGATGGGCTTTAAGGTCGCTAATAGCATCGAGAAAGACACCTTGAACTTAGAAAGCCTCTCAAGTATTTTAGAAAAACGCCGTGCCGAAGGCGAGTATGTGATTGACGGTATCGTCATAGAGGATGTTAGCCAATATTACGAGATAGAGAAAGGCAAGAACCCAGAGCATTCGTTTGCTTTTAAATCCATACATACGCTAGAGCAGGTTGAGGTTATTGTTAGCAAGGTTGAATGGAATGTTTCTAAGGATTTGTATATGAAACCTATTGTTATGTTTAATGAAATAGATTTGGACGGCGTGAAGATTAAGCAGGCGACGGGGTTTAATGCGGCATATATAGCGAAGAATGTGGTAGGTCCGGGCTCTCGCATTATTATTATTCGCTCAGGTAATGTAATACCGCATATACACAGCGTTCTTACGCCGTCTGCTAACAAGAAGCCTAGTATTCAAGGTATTGAAGGCGTTGATTATAAATGGAATGATACGCATGTGGATATATTGATGATTGTTAAGGAAGGCGACAAGAACCGTGATTATGACATTAAAAATCTAATGTATTTTATGAAAACCGCTAGTATTGAGAATATGGGTCAAGGGAACATAACAAAGATATACGATGCGGGCTTTAGCGACATCAAGCAAATTGCTAACATCTCCAAAGAGGACTTGTTGAAGATTGACGGTTTTAAAGAGAAGACAGCAACCAATATCATCAACGCCTTAGCAGAAATAAAGAATATAGATTGTTTAATCTTAATGGATGCTTCTAATATGATGGGGCGTGGGTTCAGTTATAAGAAGATTAAGTTGATTACTGACAAGTTCCCGTATATTCTAGAGCACGATAAGAAGAGTAGGGAGATGACGGCGAGGCTAACTGCTAGTGATTTATTGGGTGTTGAAGGAATTGCCGAGATATCCGCCAAATTGTTCCTAGATAATCTGCCGAAGTTCTATGACTTCTATGACAATTTAGGGATTAAATGTAAGTCGCCGCAAAAAGCCGATAAGGGCTCCTCGACGCCGACGATGATTGACGCCAATATATTAGACAAGTCCTTTGTATTCACCGGATTTAGAGACAAGGCTATAGAGGCATATATTGTTAGGATGGGCGGCTCTATTAAAACCACTATTAGCAAAAATACCGATTACCTAGTGGTAGCCGACATAGATGACAATAGCAGCAAAGTTGAGAAGGCACGCAGCCTAGGTGTCCCTATAATACTTAGAGACAACAGCATATTTGAAAAGCACCTAATGCCTCCTAAGGATGCTATGTCGGCACCAAAGGAGCCTATAGCGGCTCCTAAGCAATCGCCTGTTAAGGAACCTATAGCGCCTGTTAAGAAACCAACAAAGCCTAAAGCACCTAAAGCACCTAAAGCACCTAAAGAACCAAAAGCACCTAAAGAACCTAAAGCACCTAAAGCACTTAAGGAACCAAAAGCATTAGCAGCTCCCGCTGCTGCCGCTGCTGCTTCGCATTCGCACATATTTAAAGAAATGCCTTCAGGCGCCGAAGACCGCTTCACTCTTATAACTTATGAAAATCATTTTAGACCTACAAAAAATAATGAAGCTGTTAAAGTTATATTCGCAGACTTAGACCATACGCTTATTACACCAAAAGGTAAGCATGTATTTCCTAAATCGTTAGATGACTGGAAGTGGAAGAATGACGCAGTTGTTCCTAAGTTGAAAGAGATGTATGATATGGGATATGAAATTGTCATAGTATCTAACCAGAAGAAGATGAAAGGCGACGAAGTTAGAGCGAAGGCTAAGATGATATGCGACGACTTGTCGCTACCCTTTGTGTTTATATCAGGACATAGCGATTTGTATTACCGCAAGCCTCAACTTGGGCTGTTGGAAGTATTGATAGAGTATATCTTTAAGGAGCGTAGCAACATAGACCCTTCAAGCATATTTTTAGGAGACAGCGCAGCGGACTTATATTTTGCTAGAAATACCAACATCCGCTTCGTCCATACTGATATGTTCTTCTTAGGCACGCAGCACAAGGAGTTCACAAAGATAGAAGCAAAGGCGCATCCTTTAACAGAGTGGGTATCTAAGTCGGCGTCGGCGGCACCGTCGCTATCGCTCCTACCAGCCCTTAAATCATCCTCTAAACACTTGGTTATAATGGTAGGTTCTCCGGCTAGCGGCAAGTCCTATTATTCACTAGAACTGGAGAAGAAAGGCTTTGTTCGTATCAATAAGGATACTATGAAAACCGACAAAGTAGCCGAGAAGGCATTTAACGCAGCATTTAAAGATGGGCGAAACATCGTAGTTGATAATACAAATCCTACTAAGGAGGCGCGGGCGAAATGGATAGCGGCTGCTAAGAAGGCGTCGTATTCCGTCACTATTGTATGGATGAACTTTCCTATGCCTGTTGTGGAGTTTCTAGATAATTATAGAATATACAAGAATAAAAATCAGGATACGCATGTGCCTGCTGTTGCTATGCGCGTATACTACAAGAAACTTGAAGCACCGACACAGGACGAATGCGATAACCTCGTGGAAGTTAAAACCATCAATAATACCGAGATGCTATCTGTGTGGTTATAGACTGTCTTTGTAATCTATATCCTTTTATTTTTAGAGATTATAAATATAAAAAATGATTATATAAGCCTTATTATTTTCTTATAACTATAATAAAATGGAGTTTTGCGAAATCTGCGACAATATGCTTTATGTTAAGTCTAATGACAAGAATATGCTAGTTAAGTATTGTAAGCACTGCACATTTGAAAAAGTAGAGACGGACGCTAAAAGCGCAATTAAGATATCTAAGACGATTTATAGTGAGGACGACCTGTTATATAATCAGCATGTAAATAAGTATTTGCGCTTTGACCCTACTTTGCGTCGCATTAATGACCCGCATATCTCTTGTGGTAATGCTAAGTGTGTTGAAGAGAACGCCAATAAGCAAATCATATATATTAAATACGATTCTAAAAATATGAAGTATCTCTATGTATGCGACAATTGCGGGAAGACTTGGAAACAGGATAGGCAAAACTAGGACTGACTAGGATATAAAAATAAAAAATGATACAATAATAGGTATTATAATAGGTATAAAAAAGCACTAATGACACTTATATATAAGACGGCAAATATTGAAGATGTTAGTAAGATTAACGACTTGTTAAATAAGAAAGATGATAAGATATCCAAGCCTATTATGACTATCTATGAGTTTGACAAGATTATGGGAATGCGAACCCAGCAGTTGGCGTCGGGGGCAATCCCCTTTGTAAATACTGGTGCTGGTAAAATAGTTGTTAATAGTAATATGGAACTACGCAACATAGCTTTACAGGAACTGGAAGAAGGACGGTTGCCCTATATTATTGAAAGAGTATTATCTAATAAGAAGAAAGAGTATTATCGCATTTGCGATTTAAACCTCGTTGCTATCCGTGATAGGATGCGTAAGTAAGAGGCGTAGAGGTTGAGCGATAGCGTGCGATAGCGTGCGACTACTAGGTATATGATATTTATTTTTATAATATTAGAAACTTTTAACTATTTCTAAAAACTTTTACAATTTTATATTTTTCTAACTTATCTAAGTCTATCTAGCATTTGCTAAAAATATCTAGGTAATATTCTTTTTATCCTTTATGAAAAAAGTAGTGGTTATAAACTATTACTTAACTTTCTAATTTATATTATAGATATATTTTAGGATGGATAAAGTTTTTAAAGTATCAGGAAGAGAAGATGTCCTAGGGCGACTAAGAAATATCTATGTTAAAATAACAAAAAAAGCAGGCGTGGCTCAACAAGGTAAAACCAAGTATATCAAATGTAAGGGCGAGTTTATAAGATTAACCACTTATATAAAGGAGAAAGCGAAGCCGCCTGCTAAGCCTGTTAAAGCAGTCGCTAACGCTGTCGGAAAAACAGTTAAAATCTCCAAGCGAGTAAGTATCATAGCTAACATCAGCGAGATAAAGGATATAAGAACAAGAAAACTTTTAGAGAAAACATTCAAGAAGAACGCTAAGTTATATTTTATAAAAGATAACAAGAGATGGAAGGGCGGCTGTAGCGGCTTGAAAGGCGGTGTATTTACTGGAGATATTACAGAGGATGTATCAAAGAACAGAGCGATAGAAACAGACAAAACAGATTTAATTAATACTTTAAAAGATAGCAGCAAAATTACAATACGAAAGATATGTAATCTAGAGTATAGATTTAATATAGATGATAATGAATATATTATAAGACCATATATAAAATTAAATAATAACAAGATTATTATAGAGTTATACCTTTCTAAAAACAATTTAACACATACAACAACAAGTAGAAGCGAAGAGAGGGTTTGGATTTCGCTTCCAATACATATATCTCTGTTTTTTGATATAAATACTACAGGGAGGCACTCCTTTATTCATATAACAGGTGAAATGCCGCAACTACAAAAATACCATATATCAGCGGCGACAAATTTAACTGTAAATCGCGAAAAAAAAACACATACTTATTTAATGGCTGACAATATTAGTGAATTGCTAGATATACTTAAAACACACGGCGAAAATATATTTCAAGATTGGGTAGCAACAAACCCAGATAAATATATAGATGTCGATGAGTATTATAATATAGTCAATTACAATTGGGTGAAAATAGATAGGACTTATTCAGGGCACAACATAAAGGCGTTAGATATACTTAAGTGTATTTATAAATTAGACAAGATATTCTTACATATATTCACGATAATAAATCAAGGGATAGGACTTTTGCCGCCTATTGGCTCGTATGCACTCCTACAACAGTCGTCATCTATCTCAGTATCAGCAATAAACAACCTCCTTCCTAATGCCGATAAAAACTACATAATAGGGTCTAAAGTCCGTGGAACAACAGGCACATCGGGCGCCTTGCGAACATCAGGGCATATAAGCCCTGTTCTTCATCCTGCTAGCTATCATCGTCCTTCAAGTCGTCCTCATTCTGCTAGCGCTGTTCTTTACCCCGCTAGAAGTCCTCATACAGATACGGCTCGTTATGCTACAAGAGATAGAAGCAGAAGCCGTAGCAGAGAAAGAGGAGATAGGTTTGATAGATTAGATAGGTTTGACGGACGCCGTGCGAGCCCACCTCGTCTACCTCGTCCTGTTTCTAGAGACAGAGACAGACACCACATAAGCCCGTCTCATCTGCCTCGTCCTGTTTTTAGAGATAGGAGCCGTAGCAGAGATAGAGGAGTGAGAAGATAGCTGTAATTATAATATACGCATATTATAATGTTAATAAAAAAAATATTAATATTATTCATATCATACTACCTATCTAACCACTTCGTGATAGACAGGATACATTATGATATTGAATATTTCCCTATAGAGAATTTTAAACAGGAGCGTTATAGATGTATAAGATACATAAATAACAACATATTCTCCAATTTTCTAGCCGGTGCCGATAATAATAAGATTATTAAATATATCAAGACATACCCTAATGCTAAATGTATAAAATATAAAAAAGATTATATTGAATACATAATAAATAAAAACAAGATAATAATATATAACACGATAATACACACAACATTTTATATAATTTTAATGATTTTTTAGGGATTGCTGGATGTATCCTATACAGAATACTGATATCATAAGGACTATCATAGAATATTATAAGATGATTGCTGGATGTATCCTATACAGAATACTGATATCGTGAAGACTATCATAGAATATGATTAGGAGATTGCTGGATGTATCCTATACAGAATACTGATATCATAAGGACTATCATAGAATATGATTAGGGGATTGCTGGATGTATCCTATACAGAATACTGATATCGTGAAGACTATCATAGAATATTATAAGAGGATTGCTGGATGTATCCTATACAGAATACTGATATCATAAGGACTATCATAGAATATTATAAGATGATTGCTGGATGTATCCTATACAGAATACTGATATCATTTGATTACATATTATATATATTACTTAATGCTTATATGTTTGTATAGGATATAAGAAGGTATCAATTTTTAGTTTTTTGATACCAGCCTCCTGATATTTTTAAGGGCATTATTGTAAATAACATCAATAGTCTTGCCCTCATTAAAAATTGGCTCATTAACAATTTTAAAATATTCTTCATCGCTCATATTCACCATCATATCAATAACTCTATTAACGGAAGCATCGCTGCTGCTATCTTCTAGAGTTATAAAGCGTCTGCTATTAAAATGCTCGCCAATATGTTGCGAACCCCAATAGATAGGGATAACACCAGCACGAAATCCATTAATCAGTTTCTCAGTAATATAATGTCCTATCTTTTTGTTCTCCATAGTTATAACAAACTTGCTGTTTTTATAAAAGGCTGCTAGGGTGTCTGATGCAAAATGCCCTTGAACTTTGCCGCCAATATTGTTTTTATAAGTGCCGCCATATATTACAGGCATCCTCTTCTCTAATTTATCTAAGAAACTGGTGCGTTCATTCAGCGTCCCGTTAGATATCACGGCAGTCGTATAGTTATTTGCGATGGTTTTAGCGGGCTCAAAAGACAACTCAGGAAACGACTTGAGATATACAATATAAAATGGAAACTCCACATAATTGCCCTCCGTCCTATTGAACCCTAGAACACAAGTATATAAGGACAGCGTATCTAGCATACACTTAGCGTAATATGATTCGCCCGTAAATAAAAACGACTGACGCCAAGGTTTGTAGTTAATAAATGTGGTATTTGTGAATATGGACTCCATTAATATATCAGCATCGTCCATATTAAAAGAGATGCTGACTTCTTCGCTGCTATAAACATCTCCTAATAGACGCAAGAAAAACTCAACATTTATGGGGTCGGTCTTGTCAAAGAAGCCATCCCAGAACCCGTTAAAATATACTTTCATATTGCTTAATTTTATAAATAAATATGTATATCCTTTAAGTATTAGGAGTATATCTTCTTAATCAACTTAACAACCCTTGCTCTCTTCTTAGCGCTAATTTTTTCCCAATCTTTTAAAGATATATTCTTGAAGACTACTTTAATATTTAAATTACCACCTAGCAACCCTTTATTTTTTATGGAGATATCCTTTGTGCTAAATGGCTCTATAACAATATCTAGCAAGGTATCATCAACATACTTGATATGTTTAACACCTCCAATCAAATACTCTAATATGTTAATACTTATTATCGTATGTAAGTCTATCTCATTATTTATACCAGTTATACTATGGGTATATTTAATGTCGCAGCCATCGCAGCCATCGCAGCCATCACAGCCATCACAGCTTTCGTAGCCATCGCAGCATCCACATCTGTCTTCTATAGACATATTAATAATGATTTCGTGTTCTATGCTGTCATCGTCTATATATTGCCTAGTTAAGCGAGGGTAATCCTTCTTACAGTTCAAGGATATATAGACAGGCTCTTTAACACCTTTTAGTAATATGCGTAGTTTTCTTTTATTAACCGAGCACAAATCATAATAGGTTATAGGCAGATTAATATTGTGGCTTACTATTTTCGTGGATGGATTGTAGTAGTCCTTCGTATCCTTACTGAACTTATTTGGAAAGCCTCTGTTAAAAAAATAACTGGCGACATCTATGAAGGTGTTCTTTATCATCTCTTTATCTTTAAAAATACCGTCATAGGTATTCTTCCAAAAGTTTAAGTCAAAACTGTTGTATATCTCGTAGTCATCCGCCAGATTATCAAAGTTATAATCGGTGCCTCCATATTTTAACTTACCATAATTGTCAAAATCCTCAATCGCCTTCTTGTATCCTATGCTAGCCTTTTTAAATCGCTCAATCCTTACAGCCCGCTCGTCCTCATCAGTAATATTCGTCAATTTGTCGGGATGACATTCTAACGCTATCTTCTTGTAAATATTCTTAATCTCTTCTCTAGTGTATTTGTCAATATTATCAATATTCAAATTAAGAGCCTCTATATACATTCATATAAATTACATATAATACAATAAATACATAATCTTTATATTCTATATATCATACCATATAGAATACATTATAAAGAAAACATAATATATATAATTACCTAATTATTCATTATGATTAAGACGACTTGGGATAAATTAGAAGAGGTATTTCCTGATATTGTAAAGGGCAACGATAAATACCGGCTAATATTAGAGAACATCTTGCTATCATCTAATAACAAATTATTATATACGCCTATCGGCTTCCCTATAGATACATTTTTAAATCTGCTTTTAATGAGGCTCTGTGATATTCAAGCACCTTTTAATAAGACGGCGCATATATGGGAGAAGACTATAAGTTATGTTGAAAACCAATATTATATAGAAATTGACCTGATGAACCCCGACAATATGAAGAATATAGAGAAGATAACCTCGTTTCTGCTACATATTATAAGTTCTAAAAATGTGAAGATGAAAAAGCACCTAATAGTAATAAAGCATATAGACCTGCTCTCTTTGTTATACTGCGACTTCCGGATAATCTTAGAGAAATACTCGCATAATGTGGTATTTGTTTGTATCACTCATTTTATCACTAGGATTGAAGCTCCCATCAAGAGCCGCTTTAGCAGATTTAGAATACCTCTATTCACCTTTAACGAGATATGCGATATATTCACAAATAACCTAGATATATCTATAAACGACTACCTATTAGAGACGAAGACACGAAACATCATTAAAGCAATCTTCATAGCGGAGTTAGAGAGACAGCCTGTCTGTGCCGAAATATTGACAAAGGAGTTTGTAGAACTTAATTATCCGCCATTTGTGGAGTTTATTAGAACCTATAATAAAAACAAAAATAACTTAGAAGAAATACGAGGGCTGTCCTATAAATGCTGTCAATATAACATATCAATACAGCAAATTACTCAGGACTTCGTCAGGCTCGTTGATTACGATAACTGCTATTCAAATATACGAACAGCTACGCCTAAAAATGATTTAAAATGCGAAATAATTAAAATAGGCACCGAAATTGACTACTTGCTATCGCAAACAAACAAATGTAAGGAGCCTCTTTATATAGAGAATATGCTTTGTCAATTGCTGCTCTAGTTGGCATTAGCTCTCCTTAGTCGACAGGCTCATCGCATACGCTGTTAATATTGTTTTTATTAACGCCATACATAGATACATATTTGTCATTTATTACGATATTCTCTTTAATAAAATTGAAGTTATTATAGATAATGTTAGAGGCAATAAAGGTATCGCATTCGTATTTTTTGTCATATATAATAGACCAGTAGATGGCTTTAATGTATTTAATATAATTCTCTAAAAATGTGTTGTATATCTGGGCTCCGCCAATAACAAAGCAGTTCTCTATAATATCCTCGCTATCCACATATATTAAAGCGTCATCTATAGTCCTGAAAACACGAACAGAGGGCATATCTGCTATCTCCGCATTAATCTTGTCGTAATCACGCGCAGATATGATGATGTTTATCCTGTCTTTTAGCGGGGACGGAGCATTAGGCAGCGAATACCAAGTATTTTTTCCCATTATGACGCAGTTCTTGGTATTCGCTCGCTGACAACTTAAAGTGATATGTCTAAAGAACTTTAATTCTTCGGGGATATTCCAGCACAACTTATTGCCATATCCTATGCCATATTCTAAACTAGATGCTACAATAATACTGAGATTTTTATTCATAGTCCGGTATCCGGCGAAGCCTAATATATATTAGCGCGTTATCTATTTATATAAACTCGCTAAGAAAGGATATAAGCGGACGGCTTGGCTTACATACCCTTATAAGTCTCGTTCATTATGTTATAGACACGGTTCTTATATGCTTCTATTGTTTCGTCTTCGGCGTATTCTACCATATCACATACTTTTATCTTGATGTTATAGTCTTTTACTAAGAATAACTTGAGACAAGAATGAAGCATCGATTCGTGATTATCGTGATTATAGTTTAGCGATTCGTCTTCGTATTTAACCACTATAGGCAGTATAGGATACTTATGGACGAACGCCCCGTTGCTAGTGAATTCTGTGATACTACCTGGTATCGCGGAGGTATTCCCTGAACCCGGAGCAATAAACAGCACTTTGTCGCCAGATTTGCGGCTATCCACGCGCTCCTTTATTTTATTGCTCGTATGTCCTTTCTCTACAAATATATTTCCTAGCAAATCGTTAATCTGGTCGGTATATCCTATTGTTGTGTATATTATAACCTTGAGTATTAGATATGAAGAGCGAGGGAATGCGCTAATTAACACGAAACCGTCTATAAGCGTTGTGTGATTGAAGGTACATATGAACTTCTTGTCGCTATACAAATGCTCCATATATTTTACCAAGTCCTCCTTAGATATATTAATGTTAAAAGATAGAATATACATAAACATTTTGGCGAACCACCAGATACCGCATATGATGTTGCTTTCATTTGTTAAGGGCTGTAGTATATGTATTGATAAAATCATCAGCGCCATAAATAATATAAATCTAAAAGGCATCGTAATATAGTTAAGGAATGTTAATAATATAGAAAGCATCCTAACTTCGTATAATTTTGCTCGTATAACTTATTATATCCTAATAATATTTAGAAGTTCATATAATCGCGCGCAGACAGGCAAGCACGCAAGGCGAGACGCCTAATATATAAAGAATATTCGTTGTATATGATGTAATAAAATATGAGTATGACAAATGACATCCCTATTGTCATCATCTGTTATAATAATTATAGATATGTTGAGAATACGCTTTCGCAGATTTTAAGAATTAACAAAAAGTATTACAATAATATAATAATATTGAATAACGCTAGCACCTGCGATGATACTATTAGATACCTAAAAGGGTTAAGAGGCAGCGGCGGCAGCAGCGGCGGCAGCGCCAGCGGAGCAAGCATTAGCATCATAAACAATATAGGGAACTTCGGTCCGTGGATAGCCGCTGATAATAACAACCACATATATAATATATTACCAGACAAGTTTGTATTAACAGACCCTGATTTAAAACTGAATAAAAATATACCTAGTAATTTTATAGATATACTAGCGACCCTATCAGACAAATACAAGACGGCTAAGATAGGGCTTGCGCTAGATATAACAGACCACGACCAATTCTATCCAACCACCGAATATATGGCTAATCAATCCATCTGCGATTGGGAAAAACAGTTTTGGAAAAAAAAGATAGATGACCCTTATTACGAGTTGTATGAAGCCGACATAGATACCACATTCTGTTTAATCAATAAACGCAATTCGTTGACAGGTATTAAAATAAGGGTCGCTGGCGACTTCACAGCTAGACATATCCCTTGGTATATTGATAATGAAATTTATAATATGTATGATAATTATGTTGCGTGTATTAATACCACGCATATCTCCACAATTGCTAGAATAGTCAAACCCTATGTTGAAAAGAATTATTTGTTAATCCATAAAAAAGGCGAGCTATTCTTAATAAAAAAAGATATTACAGATAGCATAGCCTTGTCATTCTGGAGGGATATTTATAGCGGCTGGGAGAATGAAATGTTCGAGGTCTTTGACAAGTATCTAACAAAAGACAAAGTATTCATAGATATAGGAAGGTGGATTACGCCAACCTCCTTATATGCCTCTAGAAAATCTAAGTGGGTATATGGGATTGAATATGGAGACGCTAGCTGTAGAGAAGCAGATGCCTCTATTATGAAAGATAATTGCTCTAATTATACTCTCATACCGTCGCTGTCATCGCATTTGCTGCTAGAGACATTAGAAACAATATTAAAAGACGGTTCGCCTGTCTCGCCTGCTTCACTAATTAAAGTAGATATTGAAGGCAAAGAAGAAGATATACTGAGCGAACTATATGACATACATATTAAATACGGAGCTACGCTATTTATAAATTTTAATTATAATAAATGGAATGACAAGAATATAGACAGGTTTTCGTTTTTATCACTACGAGCCACAGAAATTATAAGGACATACGCTTCGTGTTATATATTATTCTAAATTCTAAATATTGAAACTTTCGCCACAACCACAAAAACCCTTAGCGTTTGGATTTATAAAGGTAAATTCGCTAGTTAGTTCAGTATCTTTCCAATCCATTACTGAGCCAACAATCGCAAATACCGCATTAGGGTCAATATATATATTTATTTTATCGGCAATTGCTATAACATCATCTTTAGAAACTGATTTTCGACCTGCCTCATTATCTTTAACATAATTCATTATATAGTTCATACCATTACAGCCTCGCTTCGCAATACTAATTCGTATTCCTATAGGATATGGTGGTTGTAATAAAGAGAACATACTGATAATTCGTGAGGTCGCTGTATGTGAAACGGTTAAGACTGTTTTTATCGCTCGTGGTTTCCGTAATATTGTAATATTTCTTAACATTATATACCCTATTTCTATATCTTATAATAATATTTATCATCATAATATAATATATATTATATATTATATACTATAGTATAGCATAGCATATAGCATAGGATGAACTGGATATACTTATCAATATTACATAGTATCATAGTAGCCATCCTTATATTGTATATCAAGTATGATAACACACCTTATATCATATTCCCTCTAGTTATAAATATCATAGTAGGCGCATTAAGTCTCGCATATTTTATATTGTATTACAAGGAGCACTTTACAAATGAATTTGTGAAACCCAAGTATTACATATATGCGCTATTTGTTCTATTTGTCTCTATACTTGCTTTCTATATCATAAAGGTCTGTCCTAATCCAGCGTATTTTAGGGTATTTGCTACACTTGAAATAATACTGCTGCTGATATTCACTATATATCTAAAAAACAACTTTAATATAACCATCCAGACGATTATTGGTGTTTTCTTAGGCTGTCTAGCGATTATACTGATATCTCTAGATGATAGCAATAAATAGCAATCTTAGCATATAGCAATATTAACCATATAGCAATCTTAGCAGATAGCATATAAAGGATATTTATAATTACTTTATTAAATGACATCATTCTTAGGGGACTGGTTTGGCAACAAAGATGAATTAACAAAAATAAAGGACGCCTATAATAATGCTGCGCCATTTCCTTTTGTCGTTATCCCTAACTTCTTTAAACAGGATGTTGCGGAGCAAATATATGGCTGCTTTCCTAAAGCAGAAGGCACAGACGCTAGTCAGTTTATTAAGGACGGTTGGTGCGTTTATGACAACCCTATAGAAGGCAAACTAGCGATGAATAATTTTGACGAGATACATAAACACGGGGTTATTTTAAAGGACATTTGGGATGTTCTAGAAAGCGACGAACTGGTTAATACCATATGTAATATAACTGGTATAGAAAATCTGGAGAAAGACCCTCATAGGCACGGTGCCGGATTACACAGCCACCCTCCAAAAGGCAGATTAGATATGCACCTTGATTATTCTATACATCCTATAACAGGCAAGGAGAGAAGGGTAAATTTATTGATTTATATGAATAAAGATTGGCGGGACGACTGGAACGGAAAGTTAGAATTGTGGGAGGGCAACAAAAAAACTATGACGAATGTTAGTGCGGCACAAAGCATATCGCCTGTTTTTAATAATGCCGTTTTATTTAGGACTAGCGATATCAGTTGGCATGGGATGCCCGAACCTGTTAAATGTCCCGAAGGCGAATGTCGCAAAAGTATCGCCATATACTATGTTGCTGAACGCCGCGAAGATGCCTTTATTCGCAAAAAAGCACTATTTCAAGCAAGACCTACCGACGCTATAAGAGCAGACCCTGCTAAGATTGAAGCATACGATAAACTGTGTAATATACGAGTTGAACGCATATTGACTAGCACGGATATTGAAGAATTGGCTCCTGAGTGGAAACCTAGATGGACGGCTTAAGCCCTTAACATATTATTCTTTTTCTTTTTATTATTATAATAATCCTATTATTAGTATCTAGTAAATAATGTGGATACCATTATCCATATTTCGTAGTTTCATTATAGCCCTAATGATACTGTATTTGCGCTATGACAATACCCCGCAGATTATGTTCCCTCTTATTATCAATACAATCGTCGGTGTACTAAGTCTCGCATATTTCACAGCGTATTACAAGGAGCATTTTGCTAGCAAGTTTAGCAACCCTAAATATTATGTATATGCGGTCGTCTCTTTATTCGTCCATATCCTAGGCTACCACATAATAAAGACTTGTCCTAACCCAGCGTATTTTAGGGTATTCATAGTCCTACAGATTATATTATTATATGTTGCTACTCTCTATATTACCAAGGATTACGAAGTATCCGCACAATCTATGACAGGGATTATATGCGGATGTCTGGCGATTATACTGATATCTCTAGATAAAAATAATAAATAAAAAAAATGATTATACATATAAAATATATACGCTACTATTATATATTGATGAATAATGTTTGTGATGACAGTATTGTATATTCAAAAAAGACGGTTCCTGAATTGAAAGAGTTATGTAAAGAACGCAACCTAAAAGGCTTAAGCAAGAAGACGAAGGCAGGTTTAATTGAATTACTTAGACAATCAAATAATACTATGAATATTGTTAGTATTCCAGAGCAGCAGCAAAGCGGCTTACGCAACGATATAATAGAAGGAGACGCAATTCAAATATTACCGACGCTTGAAACAGAAACAGCACAGATTATTATAGCAGACCCGCCTTATAATATAGGTAAGGATTTTGGTAATGATAGCGATAAGCAGCCGATGGACGAGTATTTGCTATGGTGCGAAGAGTGGATAAAGGAATGCTTGCGAATTCTTAAACCTAACGGAACTATGTTTATCTTCGGGTTTAGCGAGAACCTCGCTCTAATACTTTCTAAAGTGCCTTATAATATCAATCGCCGCTGGATTATCTGGAATTATACAAACAAGAATACGCCGCACCTTAATTTCTGGCAACGCTCGCACGAGAGTATTCTTGTATTATGGAAAAAAGACAAGGTATTTCACAGGGACGACATAAGAGAAGCATATACCGAAGGGTTTCTTAATGGGGCTGCCGGTAAAGAGCGAAAGGCGACAATTGGTCGCTATTCAAAAGGCGATAAAACCACGACATATATAGCACACGAAAAAGGTGCGTTGCCTAGAGATGTAATAAAAATACCTGCTCTTGCTGGTGGTGCTGGTATGAAAGAGAGAGTTAATCATCCTACCCAGAAACCTTTGGCGTTGTGTGATAAACTTATTAAGTCGTGTAAGCAAACCGCAAGCGACGGATATGTGCTAGTTCCTTTCGCCGGTTCCGGAAGTGAATGTTTAGCGGCAAAAAACAATAACCTACCATTCGTAGGTATTGAATTGAATGCTGAATACATTAAAATAATTAACGAGAGGTTAAATGATAATACTGGATTGTAAGAGATATCTACGATAAATTCTGGTCGCCGCTCCCATTAGGGTCTCTCACGCCGCTACGCTCATATAGTTCAATATAGTTATATTTCCTACCACGATTTACAACACACGACCCTACTATATATTTTTTCATATCTTCAGTAATATTTAGATGCACCCATAATTGCGAAGACATACTGAATGTTATATCCATATATGAGCCGTCAATCTGGTTTGTTTTCCAACCACTAATAGCATTTTTGTTTTTACCTATCTTACCCATTTTCTGCGACCACTCATAAGACGCCGGATTTAATGCGAGATAATCACTAGGAATAAGAAACCATTCATATTCTATTTTGTCCTTTATATCGTTTCTTACAATTATAGAATAGAATGCGAAGTTCTTGCGTTTATTTATTTCTTCAATAATATTCTCAATATTACCGGCATCTTTCTCGCTACAAACCGTAGTAAGCCTGTATGAACTAATTTTAATCACACCTTTATTTTTCTCAAATTGTGTAGATTTATTAGAGAAACTACCTAGAGAGCAATTCAAATCAGCACCTGACTTATGAGAACCGTCGCTTTGCGAACTAACCGAGCATCCCGAAGCGTTAAGAATAATAGCGTTTATATTTTCCCAAGGTGCCTCCTTGATAGGGTCGTCGTTTATAAGATGATATCCTTTAACACATTTGGCGAAATTTGTCGCAAGTTTTGCAAGCATAGAAGCGTCCATTATAGAAGCCATCCTTAAATATAAAAGAGATACAAAACAAACTCAATTTTTATGCTAAATGTAATATAATAGAACACATCTTTCTAGATATGATTTTTATACATCAGCGTAGAATACTTAGGGATGTCAAAGTTATAATATTCTTTTTTTGCGTATTTGCGGTCTTTTATCCATATCCTTACAATATAATAGAACTTCTTAGGGCTTATTGATATGCCGTTAATATTATAGATGATGTTTTCGTCGTTATTGTTCGCAAAGTTCTCGCCTATAATATTGGCGCATAAAGCAAAAAACTTATTGTCAAGCTCCTCAGCCATAACTTTAAATGAGAAGCAGCCACCCTTAATATTCAGTTCATCCTCGTAGCGAGGCATAATGTCAGAGCGCATCATAAAAAACATTCCTTTCTTAAACAGTTCCTTAAATGCCTTATAATAATGTATATAATCATCAACGCCAGAGATTACCCCAAGCATCTTATAACTCTTGTCGTCCCAATTATTGTCGTAGGGGTCGTGAAAATACATATTCCACGAATCGTTAAGGAACACTTTGTCGGCGCTAGCCTTACTTAGTCCATTATTCATATCATTATTCATATCTCATTTATATAAAATATATATAATATTCTTTATATAAAAAGATATGAGTATATTCATATAATATTCTATGTCAATACTCATAACAGGAGGATGTGGATTTATTGGTTCCAATTATATTAATGCTCTGCTAAAAACAGGGCTATTTGCTAATAAGAGGTATGACTTTATTATAAATATAGACAAGTTGGATTATTGCTCCGCTGAAAATAATGTTGTTAGCAAAGAAAGCGAAGAGAACTACGCTAAATATCGGTTTATTAAAGGTAGCATTTGCGACAAGGACTTATTGATAGCCATCTTTAATGAATACAATATAGAATATGTGGTTCATTTTGCGGCACAAACGCATGTGGATAACTCGTTTGACAATTCCATCAATTATACGATTGACAATATCTTAGGGACGCATCAACTCATAGAGTGCTGCCGGTTATACAGCAAAGGAGGCATTAAGAGATTTATCCATATGTCAACCGACGAAGTATATGGCGAACTCTCTATCAATTGTAAGGATAGTGCCGAGAACTCCCTACTAAATCCCACAAATCCCTATGCTGCTACTAAAGCAGGTGCTGAATTTATTGTCCGTTCATACTACTATTCCTATAACATCCCTATAGTAATTATAAGATGTAATAATGTATATGGCGCTAGGCAATATCCTGAGAAGATAATTCCTAAGTTTATTATGCTACTTAAAGAAAATAAGAAACTAACTATCCACGGCACGGGATTAACGAGGCGCAACTTCATATATATTGACGATGTTTGCGCCGCCATCAACATAATAGTTGCGAATGGCGCTGTTAATAATATATATAACATCGGCTCAGCCGACGAATATAATGTCCTTGAAATTGCGTCATTCTTATTAAATCATATTAAAGGCAGCGACGAGAAGATTGAGGATTGGATTGAATATACGAAGGACAGGAACTTCAACGACTTTAGATATGCGATTGATACCACAAAGTTAAACAATATGGGCTGGAATAAATCTGTAAATTTTCACGACGGACTATCTAGGACTATTGAATGGTATATGAAAGATGATAATAATAATAATAATAAAAATTGATATAATCTTATATTATCTAGAACAATAGAAGATAAATTACGATGCTTGTTGCTGCCGCTACCGACAATACAGACTATGATGATTACGAACCGCAATTTGACGATACAGATTATACATATACCTATACATATACCTACACATATACCTACACATATACCTACTAATACAAAAAATGATATAACTAAAACTCTATAATAATATAGTATTAGTCATTAAAAATGCAAGGTATCATCAGTTTCTCTGACAGGGTTGCCTTTAATATTAAGTGCAACGACCACAAGGATATTATATTAGACCAAATGAAGGCACTTTATGATATTAAAATTCTACAAAGGCATCATCACAATCTGGATAATAACAACATTAATTTTATATTATCTAATCACCTAATGAACCTGCGTTCTAATGGTAATAGATACTATCTCTATTTTACGCTTTATAACAATATTGAAACTATGTATTTTATAGATAAGAAGATACACCCTGGATACCAGCGACCACGAATAATATTCGGGAGGGGATTATTTGACAAGAAACTGTTTAAAAATACTTTGCTGGATGGCGAAATGGTTAAATGTAAAGATAATACTTGGACTTTCTTGATAAACGACATAGTCTGCTACGAAGGCACCTATTTAAATAAAAAGATGCTACCTGAGAGACTAAAGATTATCTATAATATGCTGGAGACCCAATATACGCCAGACGAAACCATAGATGTCTGTAATTACAAGGTGAAGCGATACTTTCATATGTATAAGGAGGCTATTGAAACCATTATGGATTTGTCTAGCAACCTCAACTATACTTGTAGAGGCATCTATATCTGTCCCTATGACATTAAATATAAACCTAAACTATATAACTTTGACGAAAGTTCGGTTATTAATGTTGTGCGAAAAACCAAGGATATTACTGAGTTTAATACCGGCACCGGTGGAGGCAGCGGCAGCGGCGTTGCGACGCCTATAATAGAGCACATAACACCAACACAGGCTTCGCATCAAGCTTCGCATCAGGCTTCGCATCAGGCTTCGCATCAGGCTTCGCATCAAGCTTCGCATCAGGCTTCGCATCAGGCTATAACAGAAGAAAAGATACTATATATTGTTAAAACAAATGAGCCAGACATCTATAATGTTTATGATAATGAAGATGTCCTCAATAAACCAAGCATCGGGATTGCTCTAGTCCAAACACTAAGCGACAGCAAGTTATTAAGGAATTCATTTCGTGATAAGAATGCTATAACCAATATTAAATTTGCGTGCGTATATGTTGATAAGTTTAAGAAATGGCGTGCTGTGCGTCAGGTCTAAGCGAATGCCCTTATATATATCTATTATTATCTTGTAATTCTTTTTATATTCTATCATATAATATATAGAAATGGATAAAACTCTTAGGGACTATTTGCGTAGCACGAAAGACGACTGGAATTACATAACGCCTATAGACTTTTATAATAAATATTATGCTAACCCAAAAGCATATAAGGACATCTATTTAATAGACTTGCGTAGCAAAGCTGAGTATAACAGAGGGCATATAAAAGGTGCTAAAAATATCTACTGGCTAAATATTCTAGATGAAAAAAACTTAAAGCGATTACCTAAGAATAAACTGATATTTTTAATTTGTTATGTAGGTCATACGAGCAGTCAAGTATTAACTTTGCTAAAACTGCTGGGATATAATGTGGTATCTATAAAGTATGGATATGGTATATCACCGACAAAATATATACCGGTTGCTGGTTGGCTAGATTATGGGCTGCCTGTAGCGACAGCTAAATAATATTTAACGCCGCTAAATAATATTTAATACCTTTTTAACTTCATCATCACTAAGTTTTGTTTTACCTTCGTATCTGTAGGCTAACTTCTCTTCTAGCAATATTGAAGAGACACTTTGGGTGCTCGCTTTATCCTTGTAGATGTTTGCTAAAATCCTACCATACTTATCCTTATTACCGCATTCAACCCATACTAGATATACCTCAGTATCTAATAATTTCTTAATATCCTTCTTAGTGTCTAGCTTGGTATAAACCTTTGTATATGGGGTATTATTTGTCAGCAGTTCAAAGAGCCGGTCTCTAGCCTTAATTGCGTATTCTTGTAATACTATATCTTTGCTCCTTATCTCGCAAGTATCAATACCATCTAATCTTATAGTAAATTTATAGTAGGAACCAAAAACAGGCAGAATAACCTTGATACTGTCTCCATCATAAATATCTACAAGCCGTCCATAACTTTTAACGCCAGTTATAGATAGTTCTGGAGTTGAACCTCCAAATTGTCTAAAATCTTCAATACTCATATTACTTAATACTCTATAATCATTATAGTAAGTGTTTTAAATCAATTTTTTAAATTATAATAAAAATAATAGCCGCTAGCCTAGTCTAGCCTCTGTCAAGTCAAGCCTCCTACTTCATAATAGCACTTAATGGTGCTCCGCATTTATAATTAGACAGTTCAAAGTCTTCATAAACGAGACATTCAATCCACTTCAATTTATCTTCAATAGATGCCTTGGCTAATGGAGCAGCCTTTTTAATAATTACTTTAGGGAAATCATATATGCCGCTGCTCCCATTAGGGTCGCTACTCCCATTAGGGTCGCTACTGCCGCTGCCTTCGCCTCTAGCTATCTGCTTATTAACCTGTGGTATATGCTCCTCGTATATGTGAGCGTCGCAAATAGACAGCGATATTTCGCTAGCAGGTATATGTAAGATATGAGCCAGTATCTGTGTTAATAGGGCGGTGCTTGCTATATTAAAAGGCAATCCTAGAAAAAGGTCTGAGCTCCTTAGTGTCATATGACAAGATAGCCCCTTAGAGCTCCTATTAAATATATATAATATATGACAAGGAGGCAAAGCCATCTTCTTAAGGTCTGTAGGGTTCCACCCTGACAATACTGCCCGTCTGCTATTATTATCTTTAGACAATTCTTCTATCACATATTTAATCTGGTCAGCCCCATTAGGGTCTGTCCCATCGCTATTGCTGCGATTGCTGCGATTGCTGCGATTGCTTGCTTCTGGATATATATAATTTATTAAACTGTCGCTGCTATTGCTAGTATTGCTGCTAGTATTGCTGCTGTCGCTGCTGTCGCTAGTATCTGTAATATCATTATAGATGTCTTCATCGCTGTTAGAACCTACCGTATATCTTTCGGTCTCGTATGCTTTGCCGAATTTTCTCCACTGCCACCCATAAACTGGACCAAGTTCTCCTTCAGGATAGTTAAGCCCTATGCTATCCAAGTATTGCCTAGAAGAGTTGCCGTCCCAAATATGTATGTTTTTTTGCTTTAATTCGTTAGCATTTGTTGAACCTCTTAAAAACCATAGAAGTTCTTCAACAATACCACGAAAGAACATTCGCTTTGTGGTTATTAGCGGAAATGACGAAGATATATTTTTAAAATTTGTCATACATCCAAATATAGAAATGACATTACCATTTCGTGTAGCCTTTATCTCTCCGTTATCTAGCGCCTCCTTCAATAAATTAAGATATCCATTTTCACCAAAAAAATACATTTAGAATGCTTCGCCGCTTTACTTGCCTTGCTGCTTTATAATATAATACTATATTTATATAAAAAAAAGACATATACATCGTTCTTACAAACATATACAATCATTATGTATATTATCGCTACAAAGTTTCGAGCATAGCTGCGATAGCGACGGGACACTAGATTTAACAACTACCAGAGCACTAGGTCTAGGGATTGTAAGAGCACTAGGTCTAGGGATTGTAAGAGCACTAGGTCTAGGGATTGTAAGAGCACTAGGTCTAGGGATTGCTAGAGCATTATTAAAGATATTCATCTGTCTATATTTGCTACCGATACAGCCGCTCCGTCCGCTCCGTCCGCTGCTACCGCTGCTACCGCTGACACACGAGCCATCACAATCATCGCAGATATTTGCTCGTGCCCTGTTATTGCTATTTGTAAGATGAAACATACTATTAAGCATATACTCTTTGTATAACAGTAGATACTTCTTATTCATAACGACACCTTTAACAATATTAGACATCCTCCTAATATATATATCTTAGATATATTTATGTCTAAATATTTATATAATAATTATAAAAAATGATAAAAAACCCTAGGTAGTTTATCTAACACATCTATAGAAAATGTATTACAAAATCATTTTGAATAACAAGGCAAACAACATCGCGCATACTATCTATGAAAAAATAAAGGATATAAGGAGCGAGAATAGAGAGTGGCTAGTGAATAGCACGAACGGGTTTATATTCAACCATATAGAGTTGCCTTTGTATGACAAAGAATATTTAGAAAAGATAATCTATGACTACGGGATACAAAAAGCGATTGAAAAGTTCATCCTGAATAAAAAATGTTATGAAACTATCATAGAGCTTGTGGATAATGATGAAAGCAAGATATACTTAGGGCTTGCCTATTATATCGTAAGCGAATACTTTGAGTTTATGTCATTTGAGTATGTCGCCGCCTAATTCTTAAGTGAATTTCTTTGGGTATCGCTTATTCTTAAGTGATTTTATCGGCTCTTACTGTTTCCATTTTTTACCACAAATAAGGCAGTTCATAAATAGCGTAGATGCCTCGTCGCCGGAGCGGGTCTGTAGTTCGTAATAACTGACTTTCTTGCTTTTACAGCGCGAACATTTAATCATATCAGACATAGGCACCAATTTAATCTCATAAGCCGCCTTTAGACGCAACTGGTTTCGCTCATCAATCTCCTTCCATCTCTCGGGGAATATATCTTTACTCTGCATATACGGGAGCATATGCGGGTGAAACTCTTTTTTATTTATCATCCTGTCGCATAACTTGTCGTTTCCAATATAACTATCACTCTTAATATTTGAATAAATGCTTCTAGAGATGTTTGAGTATATTTCTAGAAACATTTGACATTTCCACGACAGTTGGACTTTCGCATTATTGGCGTAGTCAATCGTCGCATTAAATACCCCTATTTCCAAGTCATTCACTTCTAACTCGCTCATATGCAAGTTAGCCGCCAGCAACTCCTTAAAGTCCTCTCGTATCTTGTGCTTGTTATATCTATTAACAGTATCAACAGCTCCACTATTCTCCTCACACATCTTGTTAAACTTCACAACCTCGGCACTCAAGTCATAATAGGTGTATTCTGTCATAGCCATATTAATATATGGATTATCATTTTGTTATATCAATTTTTCTAAAAAATGATTAAAACGATATAATAATATAAGTCCAATATTACTTAACAGTCCTATGGCTAATCTCATAAATCTAAAAGACTACATAACAGATGATGTTAATATTATTGAGGTGTTCTTTTGTCCCGCCGCTAGTGCCTCTAACGCTGCTAGTGCTGACCCAGAAACTCCAACCATTAATGTTAATATCACTAAGGACATAGAGGCTGTCGTAGAAAAGAAGTATAAAAAATACAAGGAGGAGAAATACAAGTCCTATCACTATAAGGACAAGGTTTATACTTACGAGTTATCTAATGATAACCAACTCGTATCTTCTAAAATAATGATGAAGTCTAACTATGTTGCTGGTGCTGGAGCAGCTGCCGTGTTTATCTTATCTTATAAGATTGACAAGTTCCCTCAATACATCTTTCCATGCTCTAATGATATTGATAACATTACCACATATTCAATAAAGGAGTTTAAAATAAACAATAGGATATCTTTGATGCTACGAAGCGACTATTCTAATAGCAAAGAAGTCGCCAAATCATTCTACATAGAATACAGGCATTCGCCTAATGTGGAGATTGACAAGATTAACGAGTATGTCAATAATCTCGTCGCAACCTATATAAACTGCTAGAGACTGCTTGTAATTCTACAAATTCTTTTTATAACTTCTATATCATTATAAATAAAAAATGATATGTATCCCTAAAATATTTTATAACTTATAAATTAATAAAGTAATTAACTATATTAAAGTATGTCCGCAGTAGCTACATCAATCAATTTCGCTGATTTCTCGGTATTCGCTGATTTGTATAATGATACAGAGGAGAAATGGAATATTCATAGCGATACAAAGGATGCTATCCAAGATTGCGACGATGCCCTGAAGGATTACTATGATGCTTATTGTACCTATCTGGTATCTCGTAAATATACCACAGATGTTATCAAGATATATCGTAAGAACGCCATTATTGACTTTTATATTACTGAGAATAAGATTGATAGTGCTATGAGAAAAGAACTAGACGACTACTATATCTCCAACATTAAAGATAACTTTAATAAGAAATTAGAGCCTCCCCCGTGCTTCTTCCATCAAGTTAGGATGGAACAGAAAAACACAGAGGCTCAAGATAAAAGAGATGTTGAGACTGATGATGTAGCACAGCATTATATCAATCTTAAAAATATGTATAAAAATGTCTTTGAATTAATGAATAATATTCCATCTAATAACAACGAACATACCAGCGACTGCGATGATACTGATAGCAACTATGACAAATATACCGAGTATTACGATGAATACTACGCATACGGCAACACATACGGCAACGCATACGACAGCGACTACTACACAGAAAATGATAATTACAGCGACGGCTTTTCAGACGACTACGACCACAACGATTACTAGCGTATAACCTCGTATAACCTTGTATAACTTCGTATAACTTCGTATAACTTCGTATAACTTCGTATAACTTCGTATAACTTCGTATAACTTCGTATAACCTAGCAATACTTCGTATAACCTCGTATAACCTAGCAATACTTCGTATAACTTCGTATAACCTCACAATTCATAATAATAATTTTATAATTTCTATTTTTTATAATGCTAACTATAAAATTATATAAACAAATGATAATATATGTAATCATAAAGTAATAAATAATGCCCCCAACTCCTTCTAAAAAGCAACCCGTCGCATCCGCTCCTGTCGTCTCTGTTCCTGTCTCAGTCCCTGTCCCTCTAACTCTAGAGCCCGCAGCTACCGCAGCTACCGCAGCTACCGCAGCTACCGCAGCAGACACTCAATCAAAGAAGAAAAAGCCGGTTGTTCTTGCTACCGTTCCAGTTGTAGTTGTTCCGGCTCCTGTAGTAGCAGCCCCTGTCGCTACTCCTGCTACTCCTGCTACTCCTGCTACTCCTGCTACTCCTGCTACCGATGCTACCACAGCCGCTACCGCCGCTACCGCTCCTACTGTAGATGCTGCTGAGAATGTTCTATCTAACATTATTGACAAGGTTAATTCTTTGGCTGGTGTTATCAAGGATATCCAGACACATCTTAAGGTTCTCAGCAAGGAATACGACAAGCAACAAAAGATTATTGAGAAGGCGCAGAAGAAGCGACAGAACGCCAAGAACTCGCCATCAGGTTTTGCTAAGCCTAATAAGATATCTGACGAATTGTGCGATTTTATTGGCGTTCCTCACGGCACCGAGAAATCACGCACCGATATTACCAGACTTATTAACGCTTATGTTAAGGAGCACAACCTAAACAAGCCTGAGAACAAGCGTTTTATTCTCCCTGACACTAAACTTAAGAAAATTCTTAATGTCGCTGACAGCGAGGAGATTAACTACTTTATTCTACAAAAACTAATCTCTCATCATTTCCCTGCTAGTGCTAGCAAGGCTGTTGTGAAGGCACCTGTCGCGGTATAGAGCAAGCCTAGAGCCATAATAACAATTCTTTTTTTTTATATGAATATCAAAACTATGAATATATAAGACAATACACAAAAATAAAAATAACCAATATTTATAAGGGGACGCATATAGTATATGAATATACCAAATAATGTGGGAAAACAAGCCAGCAACGGCAGCCAGAATGGTATTGACTATTACAAGGAACTTAAAGATATAGTCAAGGAGCTAGACAAGGTATATAAGAAGCTTTCTAAGGATGAAACCTTGGCGGATATGATAGATAACATCAAGAATGAATTCATTAATAAAAACATAGCACTCATAGAGAAGAGTTTATTAAAACCCAACTACAAGGAGTTTAACACTAAAATAATAAAGATACTAGATATTATTATAAAACTATTAAGAAACTTTACTTTCTATGAAAAGAAAGACGATACAAAACTAGATAGTGTTATAAAAAAGTTAGAAAATGATAATAAAAACTATAAACAAGATGAATTAGAACAGGCTATTAAAACAGAATTTAAGGATGATGAAACAGCCTTAGAACTATTAATAGATGATATAAAAGAGAAAGCAAGCGACCTTTTAGAAATTAAAAAACTTATCTGTGCTTTTGAATATTATAAAAAAGTTTTTGAAAATCCTAATACTGACGCAGGGCAGAAAATAAAAGATTTGAATGGTAAGATAGATGATTTAAAAAAAATAAAATCAACCGACCAAACACAGTCGCAAAAGGATGAGTATAACGAAAGCACAAAACATCTTAATGAGCTTCTAGAAAACGACAAACAGAAATACAAGCAATTATTCAGTTATATCCCTTTAGTCTCCTATAATATTTTTGATTTTGTTGATAAACGATTTGCGAAAGAAGGGAACGCGAGCCCTGATGCGACTGACAAGAAAGCCAAGAGCAAAGGAGATGACCAGTTAATAGAAGAGTTTAAGAAGGACATTTATTTTATTGTTATAGGTATCAATAATACACAGAGCGCCGATATTGATTCGCAAATTAGCGAAAATAACGACGAGGCTATAGATTTGAAGGCTAGAAATGAGGTATTGAAGCTGCAGAAGGATTTGCTAGATAAACAACTGAAGAGTTTAAGTAATGTTATACAGTTTTTGATTGACGGCGGTAAGCAAGAATACTCAACGGAAATAACAGATATACGAAAGATTTTTAAAGATTACAAGAATGAAAAGGAATATAAGGACAGCATATCATCTCTGGTTGTTAATGAAGAGGGAGAAATTGTTAAGTTGATTGCTAAGAATGAATTGCTAGGTAAATCATTAAAAGAGAGGCAGAAGCAGCAGACCGCTTTGTTAGAAAAAGAGAACAACGCAAATAGAGGTCGTGGTAATAATGGTAAATATGATAGTGGTGGTGGTGGTAGCCGAGCGAGACAGCAGAAGCCGTCTAAGCAGATGCGTGGAGGCGAGAAAAAGAGCAACAAGTATTACGAGGACAAATACCAGAAACTTAAAGAGTTAAAAGGTAGTATCATTAAACTCATAGATAAAATCAGGATAACTGAGGGCAAAGAGGATAGCGGCGACCCTTTTGAGAAAAAGAATGGGGCATTTGGCGACGCTAGCGAAGGCTTCAATTCTATCTATAATACCATATGGAACGATTATGTTAAAGAGACGAAGAAGGTGAAGGCTAAAGGCGTTAGCATAGACAGTTTGAAGCAAGATAACAGGTTATACGAGCGTTTTAGGATGAGCGACTTAGACCCTCAAGAAGTTCTTAAGATAACTTTTCAGGACAAGGTTATATTCATTTGTATTATCTTAATTATACGAACATTTGCGATGGTTTTAATAGAGTTTTTAATAGAATATAATATAGTAAGCACGCTATCACGAGGCATATTTGTATATTCAATCATTTATATATTGCTAGTGATATGTAGCGTCATATTAATAAATTACGACTCGTATAAATTGCGTATTATTGTTAATTACCTGAATATCCACATCAACTCCTCAAATATCTTCTTTCATATCCTTTTATTCATCCTGTTTATCGGGCTAATCCTTATCATCATAAATGATAACGATAATAACCTAAAGAACATAGACAACCTGCTAAATTATACCTACATTTACAAGTATATATATGAAGCCGCAGAGAAATCTAAAGAGACCTCCAGCCTGATACTATCACAAAAAGAAAAGCTGAAGTTGCAATACAGGATGGATATTATAACGATGATTATTTTCATATTCTCCTCCCTATTAATCCTGATTATGTAATGGATAGGGTATGCTATCATATCGCATTCCTTATAGGATAATATGTTAAAATTAAAGAATACTGAGCCCCGTAGTTTAATAGCGACGAGTTGGTAAAGTCGTCTTTTGACAGCCCGTTTTCATTAAGCACTATTATTTTTCCTAGGTCATTATTAACCTCTAGCACCTTTATATTAACATAGTTATTGTTATATGTCTTTGCGAGCATATAATCGTATTTTGACACGGTGCCTAGATTGTATTCGTCATATTCCAATTGATTTGAGTAATCTATATTTATTTCGTAAAAACTCTGCCGCTTATTCTTAGCGTCCTTTGTTAGATTATGCGGCGACGCCGTCGGCATTAATATGTTATCTATGTTCGTTTCAATACTGGTATTATTACCATAATTCATATTATAGTCGTTTATCTGGCTTATCTTGATATCATCTTTGCCTAGATTGAGTTCGTTATTGAGATAATCTAGAAAATGGATTTTCCAAGTCTTATTCGCCAGATTAATACTATTGTTTATATTATTGTCCCACCTGTTTATCAACTTCCATATATCCCATTTTCCCGACGACTTGCTATACAAGAAGTTATACTTAAATGTCCGGTGGTTGTCAGTAATCACCAAAACGATATAAGGAGTTATGTCTTTAACATACCGTGGAAATAAAATCTTCAGCGGTTCTATAATATTACTTTGTAAATCTATATTAACTGTGAAAGAAAGATGATTGCGTTTCGGGTTATTTATCCAATCCCTGCTAAAACTGTTTATTATAAGCGTTTTCTTATTAACAAAGGTATTTGTGCTACTATTAATAGATGTCAAGACTTTCTCCATAATTTCTGGAAGAATGCTTGTAGGCGCCTGTGTTGATGCCGCAGTATTATCTGTCGCCGCTCCTGCTGCTCCTGCCGTAGCCGCTGTCGCTAACACAATATTTGAAATCGCCCTACTGTTCTCATATTCTTTAACACGAATTAACAACTCCTCATTAGATAAAATATCGCCCTTATTATAACTTTGTCCCTCCTTGTAATCTGCTAGAGACATAGCGTTATCGGGGACGGCAGCAACAGCAACAGCAACAGGAGCAGAGGCAGCAACAGGAGCAGAGGCAGCAACAGCGACAGGGACACCACCATTAGCATTACTAGGATTATCGGGTAATGTAGTATTCATAAAGTAATCATCACTATCCATATTCTTTATAATATAATCTTTCATTTTAGCCAGAGTTATAGTGTTTAATTCCATCAGTTTTATTGTTTTATTCATCAATATAGCGTCCTTACTCATCGCCGATATTATAGCATTCATTATATTTGTTAATGTTTCAGTATTCAGTGATAGCCTGTATTTGTCTAGCAACATCTTTGTTGATGCCTGAATTATCAGGTTCCTATTTTTGTCTGATTTAAATTCATCTATAATAGCCATTCATATTATTTATTAAACTTATTTTTTTCTTTAAGTAATCGCAGTCCTGTCCCTTAAGTCCCTCCAGCAGCTTTCTTCTTGGCTAAATGCGCCTTTAGGTTAGGGCGATACAGATATTTGCGGCTCTCATTCATAATATCGTCAGTAATATTCTTGTTATTTGTAATACATTTTATAAAAGCCTCGTCTTTGTATGGGTCTGGGAGTTTTAGGCTCTTGTATTTTAAAAGACTGTTTAGCCACCTTATCTGGTGTGTCATAGAGAACATACCGCATTCGGTGTTCTTTCTCTGGTGTCTCGTGGTATTATGAGTAATCTTAAATTTGCTCTTAGGATATATTTCCAGCAACTTTGCCTTTATATTATTTATGAACTTCTTAACATAGACCGGTATCCCTACAGCGTTGCTGTCGTAATAGTGAGCCCCGTAGCATTTGTTTCGCGGGTCTATAACAATAAATGTAGAAGTCCAGTGGGACCCGCTTTGATTATGCTTGTCAAGATTAGTGATTAACCCCAAATATTTTATATTCTTATTGATATATTTCTTCACATCTAGCGAACATATCTGGCTATAGAGGCATCGCCCGAACTTGTCCTCCTCCGCAAAATCTATAGGATATACGCCTAAGAACGCATACTTATATTCCCGCTCCTTGTCGTATTGCTTCATCACATCCTCTATGTCATAATTGCTAAGCCATTCCCTAGCGTTCGCATACCATTCTATAGGCATCTCAGGGCGCAACTCTTCAGCCTCTATCATCTTTATAATCTCTTTGGTTTTAATGTCTGTCGCCCCAGCGCCTGCCCCAGCGCCAGCCGTCGCTATCTTAGAGATAGCTCCCGTCCAGCACCAATACTGCTTGTCGTCGCACACAGGCTTTATCTTCTCGTTTAGCAGGTGCGATAATTTCGCAATCGCATCAGTCTTCTTGTAGGTTATTTTGTCAGGCTTGTATTTATTCCACGCATTTATTAAGTGGATTAGGGATGCTTTAGAGAATATATAGGGATTTTTGGCGTTTTTAGGGCTATTATATTTTATAATTTCCTTAGACATTTGTGATATGTAATTCTCTACATAATATACAGAAAGTAATTTGCCTGTCCCATAAAAATAAATATGTATAAAAATAAAAATTGATATATATATAAGTATATTGAAATAATAAAAACATGGGCATTACTGAGGATTTTCGTTCATTTATTAACAAATACAAGGTTGAGAAAGGTAAGCCATATACGAACACCAGCATCGGTTATCCCAGAGTATCAATTTGCGTCCCTGAAGATAAATATGGCGATTTCGTAAATATTTACGGACTTGCGCTTACGAATGGTGTCCCATTATATTTCACAGAAAAACCCACGGAGCCCAGTTCGCTCCGTGTTGATATAGATTTCCGTTTTACGATGCCTGATGACAAGTCGGGTATTTACAATTCTCACGATTCCAATTCATCTTTAAACAGCAAGAAGAAATACGACCGCATTTATACCGCACAGAATATCTTCAATATCGTTAATAGTTATTTCAAGGTCATCAATCAATATCTAGATGTCCCTGTTGAAGCAAATGTCGCCTATGTTATGGAGAAGCCTAACCCTGTAGAATTCCGCAACAAATTGAAGGACGGCATTCATATCATATTCCCTCATATCGTCGTAAATAATAATGTGCATCACTTTATTCGCCGAAAGATATTGGATGTCGCAGCGGATATATTCAAAGAATTGCCGATTTGTAATGATTACGATTCAATCGTTGATAAGGCTATTATAGATGTTAATTGTTGGCAGATGTACGGGTCTCGCAAGCCCGACTGTGATACCTATCGGGTGTCAAGTATATACAAATGTATAGATAATGAAACTGTGAAGACCGATTATACGCTAAACGCCGCTGACGAAATCAACTTTATAAAACTGTTTTCTATGCGTAATGTTTCTAGCAATATTACCGACTTCGTTAAACCCGAATTTGACACCGAGATTAGCCAGTATAGCAAGCACATCCTGCCTTCAATAGACCTGAAGATGAAGAGCAAGTTGCAGAATAACATCTTCGGCAAATCGCTGAATATGAACCGCTCCTACATATCAGACGACGAGTTCGCATTCGCTAAAAAACTGGTAGATTGTCTCTCTTTGACCCGTGCAGATAACTACCCTGATTGGATTAATCTGGGCTGGGTCTTGCGTAATATTGATTATCGGCTCCTAGAGACTTGGGTTGAGTTCTCCAAAATTAGCAGCGCATATATTGAGGGCGAATGTCATAATCTGTGGGACAAGATGAGAAAAGACAATATGGGAATAGGGACGCTTAGGTGGTGGGCGAAGCAGGACAACTTGGTAAAATATGTTAGCATCCTAGATGAAAGCATTCTACCTAAGATAGACCGGAGTGTCGCTAGCGATGGGGCGCATTTTGATATCGCTTGTGTCGTCCATGCATTATTTAAAGAGGATTTTAAGGCGATTTCTAAGGATATCTGGTATAAGTATGATAGACAGAAGCATAGGTGGGTTCGTGCCATAGAAGGTCTTGATTTAAGGAGGAGCCTTAGCACGGAGGTATGTGTAAAATATATGCAAAGAGCGATGTATTATAACGAATACACAGAAGACCCGACATTAAAAGCCATTAATGACGAGCGTAGCAAGAAATGCCTAAAGATTGCGACGCAATTGAAGAACTCTAACTTTAAAGACTCTATTATGAAAGAATGCAGGGCGCTTTTCATAGATGAGAAATTTGAGGAGTTGCTAGATAGCCGCTCGCATTTGATTGGATTTAACAACGGCGTATATGACTTAAAGATGCATATATTTCGTGATGGAATGCCTGACGATTATATTATGCTTAGCACAAAAGTGAATTACATTAGTTATAATAGCGAAATGCCTGAAGTAGCAGAGATTAACGAATTCTTTGCTAAAATATTTACTAATAAAAACTTGCGTAATTATGTTATGGATGTGCTAGCCTGTATTATTGACGGCAGCATCGCTCAAGAGCGTTTCTATATCTTCACAGGACACGGTAGCAACGGAAAATCTAGGCTACTTGACCTTATCCAAAAATCTATTGGCGATTATTACTGTATCTTGCCTATTGCCCTGCTAACGCAAAAGCGGGCGGCAAGTAATGCGGCACAGAGTGAATTAGAGCGAACAAAAGGCAGGCGCTTTGCGGTGATGCAAGAGCCCAGCGAGAATGATAGGCTAAATATTGGATTGATGAAAGAATTGTCAGGACAAGACAGGATTTTAGTGAGAACGCTATTTAAGGAGCCTTATGAATTCAAGCCGCAATTCAAGATGATATTAACTTGTAATGAATTGCCTGAAATTCCTAGCGATGATGGGGGCACTTGGCGTCGTATCAAGGTTTGTAATTTCTCTAGTAAATTTACTGAAACTCCTGACCCAAGGAAAGATAACGAGTTTTTTATGGACCTAGATCTGAGTGAACGGTTCCACCAGTGGCGCGAAATCTTTATAAGCATGTTAATTGAAAGGCATAAGCACATTAATCCTATGGCTATCCCTGAGCCTAGTGAAGTGCGTGTCGCTACCGAGAGTTATAAGCAGAATAATGATGTTATCGGACAGTTTATTAATGACCGTATTGTGATTGACCCTCAAATCAAGGAGCCTCGTATTACCATCGCTAAATTATATACGGACTTTAGGTTATGGAGTATATCTAATGTGGTGAAAGGTAAGAAATGCCCTGACCGCAATCAACTCAAGGCATACCTAGAGAAACTGCTAAACAAGCCCTACGAGGCTAAGGGATGGAACGGAATAGGATACAAGGCGGATGAAGAGGACGAGGAGGATGATGAGTAATACGCTAGTATAGCGTAGCGATGTATAATAATATATGTGATATATATTTTTTATTTTAGTAAAATAAAAATTGACAACAACCTATAATCTATATATTTACCAATATGAATAATCAAGAAAAGGGCTTGCGATATGAACGGTATGTTAAAGCATTTATAATACAACATTTAGAAAAGAATGCTTATCTATGGAATGAATGTCCTGAAAACATATTGATACAAAATAATCTTATCCATTCTCATAATGATATGAGATTGATGAGGAAAGACTTGAAAGAAGGACACTTACATAACCATAAGGATATTGGTATAGATATTATACAACTTGATAATGATAACAATAACTGCTCTATAGTGCAATGTAAGAACGGGTATAAATCAGGAGTATGTATAGACAACATATCAGGTATTATGCTTAGGGCGGCTTTTATTAGAGATATCAACACATACATTTATTATACAAGTTGCTTATCTAGAAATTTACAGAATACTATTAAATTAAGTTCTCGTGTTGTCTGTATAGATTATACTAGCGATACAGACAGACTTGAACTATTAGAATGCTGTAATGATAACAAGATACATTTTGTAAAATTACCTAGCGGCGGCAGCGTAAGCGGAGATAGCATAAATGAAGAAATAGTGCCTATAATATCTCCTTATACTTATCAATTAGAAGCGGTTCGCAAATTTAAAGAGCATTTTGTAGATAATAATAGGGGTATATTAGCAATTCCCTGCGGTTGTGGTAAGACCTATATTAGTATGTTGATTTCTAGCGAATATAAACATATAGTCCTTCTATCGCCATTAAGAGAATTTGCTAAACAGAACCTTAAGCGATTTATAGAATATGGCTATAATAAAAAGGATACTTTGTTAGTTGATAGCGATGGCGATAGGGATATAGATAGTATTAAGAAGTTTATTAAACGCAAAGATAAGTTTGTTATATCTAGCACATATAAGTCTATGGATTTAATAGCGGAATGTCTAGATTTATTCACAGATGCTTTATTTATTGTAGATGAGTTCCACAATCTATCAAAAGCAAATATATTAGATGAAACTGACAATATATATAAGTTGCTAAAATCAAACCATAAAATATTGTTTATGTCTGCTACACCGAGAATTTATGATATTGAGTATGTAGCGGATAGCAATAGAGTTAGCGTAGCGGATAGCAATAGAGTTAGCGTAGCGGATAGCAATAGCGAAGATAATAGCGATGTGGATAGCAATAGCGATGTGGATAGCGATGTGGATAGCGTTAGCGTAGCGGATAGCAATAGCATAGCAGATAGGGATAGCGAATATGAAAGCTATGCGGATAGTGTTGGTGATAGCATAGCAGATAGCGATAGCGTAGTAGAATTGTTTGGAGATGTTGTTTATCAAATGACTTTTACAGACGCTATAGCATCTAAGTATATTACAGATTACAGAATATGGCTGCCTTCTATTCACGAAAATAACGAAGAACTCAATAAGGAATTGTCTATCTATGATATTGATAATGAAATAAGAAACAGATGTATATTTCTATATTCTTGTATAGCAAATAATGGTTCTAAAAAGTGTATAGTATATTGTAAAGATACTGAGGATATGACAGCGATGATGGAAAGTATGAAAACATTAAACGACTTTTATATTATGGATATTGAGATGAATAGCATAAGTTGCCTAGATAGCGATAAGAAAAGGGTTAGCGTATTAGAAGGCTTTGCTAATACTGAAAAAATACAGTTGTTGTTTAACATAAGGATATTGAACGAATGTATTGATATACCAGCGTGCGATAGCGTATATATAAGTTATGCTCCTAAAAATAAAATAACAACAATTCAAAGAATAAGTAGGGCTACTAGAATAGACAAGAATAATCCATATAAGGTCGCTAATGTATATATATGGTGCGAAGAATACGAAGAAATACTAGAGACCTTATCATCTATAAAAGAATACGACATTATGTTTAAGGATAAGGTTAAAGTAGGCGTGATTGACTTCTATAATGACAAAGATGAAAAGGAACTAGAATTAATAGAAAAGGATAAGGTATTGCTGAGTGATTGTATTATAGGTATCAAGGAGTTTAGGGTGATTAGTTGGGAAGAAAAACTGGCGATGGCTGAAGAGTATATAAAGGAATATGGGAAATTGCCTACAATACACAACAAAGATAAGTATATAAGTTCATTATACGGATGGATATCAAATCACAGATACAAATATAAGAATAATAAAGGGATTATGAAGAATAAAAACATAAAGGTTCTATGGAAAGATTTTATAGAAAGGTATAAAACCTTATTTATTACAGGTGAAGAATTGTGGTATTATAAGAAAGACAAACTTGAAGTATTTATACAAAGATATAATAAACTACCATCTAAAGCAGCCAAAAATAAGGATAATCGTTCTTTAGGAACTTGGATTTCTACACAGAGACAAAATTATAAAAAAAACAAGGATATAATGGCAAATAAGAAAATAAAGAGGGAATGGATAATTTTTATAGAAAAATATCAAGAATTATTTATGACAGATGAAAAAAGATGGTTTTATCAATTAAGAAAGATAGAAGAGTATATAAAGAATTATGGTAAAATACCAGCACACACAGACAAGGATACCAAGATAAAATCATTAGCAAGTTGGATTTCTACACAAAAAAAAAATTATAAAAATAAAATAAAAATAATGCAAAATATTGAGATAGCGAGGGTGTGGAAAATTTTTGAAGAAAAAAATAAACAAGTCCTTACGACAGATAAAAAGTGGCTTTATAAATTAAGAGAGGTAGAAGAGTATATAAAGGAAAATGGTAAAATACCATCTAGTAACGACAAGGATACCGAAATAAAATCATTAGGTTCTTGGGTTACAACACAGAAAAAAAATTATAAAAATAATAAATATATAATGCAAAATAATGAGATGAGAAGGGAGTGGATGATTTTTGAAGAAAAAAATAAACAAGCCCTTTTGTCTAATTACGAAAAATGGTATGACACAAAAAACAAAATTGAAGAATATATATAAAAATATAATAAATTACCTTCTGGAACTAAAGACAAGGATATAGGTTTATTAACAAGTTGGGTATATACACAGACAAGAAATTATAAATCTAAAAAAAAATAATGGAAAAAGAAGATATAAGGAAGGAATGGTGCGATTTAAAATCAAAATATCCTCATCTATTCTAACTTAATCTTCTTCGTGATGATGAGTAATACGGCGTAGCGTAGCAGCGTAGCCTAGCGATGTATAATAATATATGTGAATGTATATTTTTTATTTAATTTGTATGTCTCTAAAAATTGATATAATAATATCCATATCTTATATATAAAAATGGATAATAAGGATTTAGCAAAATTATCTAAAGCAGACCTGCTGGTAATGTGTGAAAAACTAGGGATTTTTAAATGTAAATCTAAAAACAAAAGCGAACTAATTAATTTAATAGACGCCAAAGAGGACACCAAAGAGGACACCAAAGAGGACACCAAAGAGGACACCAAAGAGGACGCCAAAGAGGACACCAAAGAGGACGCCAAAGAGGACACCAAAGAGGACACCAAAGAGGACACCAAAGAGGATACCAAAGAGGACACCGATATTGTGATAATTAACGGCGATTGTATGATTGAATTAAATAAACTGGATGATAACAGTATTGACTGTGTAATAACAGACCCGCCGTATTTTCTTGATAAACTAGATAATAAATGGTGCTCTAATAAAATAAATAGGGATGTGAAGAATAGCCATATTACGCATTTGCCGAAAGGTATGAAGTTTGACAAATCGCAAGTTAAAGTTCTATATGATTATTACTTGGAGTTAGCAAAGTTGTTATTTAGGAAAATGAAGCCAGGTGCTTATTTTCTATCATTCTCATCTCCACGATTATATCACGCAATCGCTATGAGTTGCGAGATAGCAGGCTTTGAAATAAGAGATATGATAAACTGGAATTATACACAGAGTATGCCTAAAGGTATGTCTGTATCTCATATTATTAAAAAAATGAAAATACCTGAAGCAGAAAAAGACCGATTGATAGAAGAGTATAAAGATTATAAAACGCCGCAAATAAAATCGTGCTTTGAGCCAATATGCGTTGCTATGAAACCTTTAGATAAAATCACCTTTATCCAGAATGAACTAAATTTTAAAACAGGGCTGTTAGACTTTTCTCAAAAAGTAGGTATCAATAATGACAGAGTTCCTGCGAATATTATCACAACTGAAGAATATAACGAATGTTATGATAAGAATTTTCTAGTAGCAAAGCCTACAAAACTTGAAAAAAAAGACAATAGCCATATAACGGTTAAACCGCTTGCGTTAATAGAGCATTTAATAAAGTTATTTAGCAAGAAAGATGCGGTTATCGTTGACCCGTTCTTAGGTAGCGGGACAACCGCCGTTGCTTGTAAAAATACTGGGCGAAAATGCTTTGGAACTGAGATAAATCTAGAATATTATAATATCTGCTTAAGCAGATGCGGATGCGGACGCTAGTAATTTGTCAAACACCTCCTTATATGCTATGATTTGTTCTGGTGTTAATTCAACTTCCTTCTTTTTTATCATAGCATCTAATTTGTGAGGCACGGGTATTTTTGTTAGCGTATCAATAAATATAAAATTGTCCCTATATTTGGCTTGAATAGGAGGCTGTAATACTAGGTTATTAGTTGAATTGTCTGTTGATGCTGGGTTTTTGTGCCCTAATTGCCACAGCGAGTTCTCAACATCAATATAGTCGGCTTTTATGGTTGATTTTATATTGTCTATTTCTATGTCTTTTTCTTTGTCATCTCCGTTAAATTTGAAGTTTAGCCTCATTTTATGCTTATTAGATAATAGATATGGATAAACAATATATAGTCGTCCTCTTTCTTTTCCACTATTTGTTTGGATGCCCCATTGACTGTGCTTATTAAATAATTGTATGCTATCCTTTGTTAAAATATTAAATTTATTACAGAACTTATCGCAAGCATTTCTGTCCCAATAAACATCCTTATATTTTAGCATAACCGATAAGGCTTTACCATTTCCCGTAGTAATACTAGGCGGATGTAAAGAATTTTTACTACAAAACTCAATAAATTCGTCAGGATATTCGCTAGGCAAATCAGTAATTACATCAACATCAACTGGTAGCAACATCTTATTTACTTATAGTTGTTTAAAATGTATAATCAATTATTATAGTATTTATAACATTTGTTATTATTTATAAAAATTGATTATATCATCTGTTTTTGAGAGCAACGAACCTACGAGGCAACCTCCTATCCTCCTCACTATGAATTCAGTAGCCGATTATTCGCAGATTGAAAATGAATTAGCCAATATATCCCTTATTATTGACACTCGGCAGAAAATTGTTAGCGAACTAACATCACAGGATATTAGCGATACTTATCAATATAGAGCATTTGTGAAAGAACAACAACTTAACCTCATCAGGCTCATTAAACAAAAAATAGTGTTAGAAAACAAATTACAGAGCATTCACGAAGAACGCTTTAAAGAGTTTAATAATTGTAATAACAGTATAGCTGGCGTTAGCGATGTTATGTCGTTAGCATTCCAATACGCCCACCCAATAGATAAGAGAACTAAGAAGTATGCTACAGGTGGAGGCTGTGTAAGCGGTAGCGTCGGTAGCGTCGGTAGCGTCGGTAGAGGCGCTAGAAGTCATTCACCAAGACGATTTGGAGATGACCGCAATAATCTCAGGGTATATAAGGAAAAAGACAGATTTGAGAGGTTCCTAGATTTCGTTATAGCACATCTTATCGTATTGAAAGCCATCTGTATAATCGCTCTTGTAATTATAAAGGTCGTCTATATATGTACCTATGTATTATGTACCTATGTATTACAGTAAGCGAGCAGTAAGCGTAAGCGAGCGGAGCGAGCCTAATGCGAACAATAAAAAAACATAAAAATATATACATAGAATATACATCATATACGCACATATACTGCTACGCCACTACGCCACTACGCTGCTACGCTGCTTTAGATTGACGACGGGTCGCAGAGATGCTTAATCCAAACCTCTTTGCTATACAGCGAGTTTTTTAGGTTTAAGAAGAAACCAATCTCTAGAGCCTTCTCCCAAACCTTCTTGTTCTCGGCTACTAAACTGCTGCTATACACATTAGTAATTCCCTTTAGCCAGATAGATTTGTTAATAGCCTCAATATTTGCTATAAATTTATCAAGGATAGCATCAGTAATAATTAGGTTGTTTGTATTAATAGAGTATATAGAAACGAACCTTTCTAATATATCCTTGTTGGCGTCAAAGAGTTTATATAATTCATTTTTGTTAATTTTCGGCTGATGACTTGTATCCCTTGTGTTAGCCATAATCGCCTTACCTTTAAATTTATGCTTACATAATTTGTTAAGAAACTCCATCACATTAACAGCTATAACAATAGGTGCCTTAAAGGGCAAATGATTATTAATCTTAGTATATAGGTTTATGCTGCGCTGAATATTACTGCTTTCGCAGTCATCCACCACATAAATCCAGACATAAACCTTGTAATCGCAACTGAAATTATTGTCGTGCTCTGTTATATATTTACAGATTGCCGCTCGCCTGTGATTTCCATTAATAATCTTGATGCTCTTCTCGTCTATCTTGCTAGTTGTATCATAAATCGCATCCATAGTGAAAGGGATGTAGTCTTCTACAATAGAGACATAGAGTTTCTCTATCTGTTCTTCGTCCAAATCCCTATTGAATGTGATAGGTGCCGCATACTCCATCAGTTCGTGGAAACTGATTTTAACCAAGAACCGTTCATCGTCAATTTTATCTATGATTTTGTCGGCGATGTTGAAGTGTCTCTGTGCTTGTTGCGTAGCCTGTGGCGTAGGCTGCTGTGCCTGCGGTGCTGGCTGAGTAGGCTGTTGCTGCTGTTGTGGCTGTTGTGGCTGCGTAGGCTGCTGCTGTGCCTGCGGAACAGGGCGTGGTGTATTCTGTGCTGTTCTTGGGGTATGCGGATGCTGCGGGAACTGCTGCGGCATCGTCAGTATCGGCACATTTGTGTTAAACTGTGCGTCTATCCTAGCATACTCAGCAGATGATGAGGACATCTTGGGTTCTGTGCTCGCTTCGCTTGCTTCTCTTGCTTCGCTTGCTACCGTCTGCTCTTGCTCTTCTATAGACTGTTCGTCTATGTGGTGCTCGTGCCTAGGGGGCTCGTGCGTGTCCTTAATATAACCTTCAAGCCTCTCAATCATTTTTTATAACTTTCTTTGATAAATAGAACATATCTAAGCCTTATCTGCTTCTAGCAATATAAAGATATAGGCGAATAGCGACGATATTATAAGACCGAATATCTCTATGGCTATATGATAAGGGAACTGATAGGCACTCATCATAGCCTCGCAATTGTATTTCTCGTTAAAGAATAGTCCTATTATAACCACGAACAGTATTAGCAATATAGGCAACAACCGCTTAACAACTTTAGGTAATCTAACATTCCATAAGCCCGTTAGAAGCACTATGACCCAGATGTTTATCCCTGAAATAGCGTTATATACTGTCCCTAAATAATTCAAGAATATATAGAAGTCTAGCAGAATAGCGGCAAGTATTAGAGGTATATAAGGAGGCTTACCGCTAATAAATGATATCGCCGTGATTAGAGCGATTACGATGAGATACGAGCAGGCGTGTATGATATATACATTTACGAGACTATACTGATTATCGCCCCAGAATAAATGAGAATATGCGTGGTATGCTTGGAATATGAATAGGGACAAGATGAAGAACCGTATTTCTATATGGCGAGCCTGCGTCAATAGATAGAGCAGTATAAGGCACGACAAGATATCTATAGCAGCCGAATACGGCTGGTCGGCGACTTCGCCTCTAACCTCGCAAGTATTGAAAGGGAACGGCTTGGGGGCGTTTTGCGACATCCTTATATATTTATTATGGGGCTTTTTATTTGTTGTAAAAAATGATTTAATATTATGTTATTAGAGAATATAAGACATTACCTAAGGTATTATTACCTAATACTAAGGGGGTATGGATAAAAATATACATATCACAAAGCCGTTTATAAAGTGGGTAGGAGGGAAAACACAGATAATAGACAAGATTAGCAATAAGTTTCCGGTGGAAATAAATAATTATCACGAACCATTTTTAGGAGGCGGTAGCGTTTTACTAGCCCTGCTCTCTTATGTTAAATGCGGGGCTATAAAGGTAAGCGGTAATATATATGCGTATGATGTGAATGAGCCATTAATTTATACATATAAGAATATCCAAACACGGCACATAGAGTTATATGATGCTCTACAAACAATTATAAGGGATTTTAGCGATAGCGATAGCGGTGATAGCGGCGATAGCGGTGGTAAGACGAATAGGAAGCCTGAAAATATATTAGAAGCAAAAGTATCAAAAGAAAATTACTATTATTGGATACGAAGCAGATATAATAAATTATGCTTAGAAGAAAAAAAGGACATATTAGGCTCTGCTATGTTTATTTTCCTAAATAAAACCTGTTTTAGAGGTTTGTTTAGAGTTGGTCCAAATGGGTTTAATGTTCCATACGGGCATTATAAAAACCCCGAAATTATAAATAAAGGACATCTAGAAGAATTACATAATTTAATTCAGGGTGTTATATTTGAATGCTGTGATTTTACAATATCATTAAAAGGTATTGAACCAAATGACTTTGTATATCTTGACCCGCCGTATGCTCCTGAAAAAGCAACATCATTTGTAGGATATAGCGATAAAGGGTTTGGTATAGAATGTCATAAAAATCTATTTACGCTAATACACAATTTAACGGAACTGAAGGTGCCTAAGGTGCTGCTAAGTAATGCTGATGTGCCCTTGGTGCGAGACAATTTTACAAGCGAACGATATAACATATCGCAAATCCTATGTAAAAGGTCTATCAATTCTAAAAATCCTGATGCGAAGACTAATGAGGTTATTATAAGTAATTACTAGCAGATGATATAAGCGTATCCTATACTAAGGATAGGGGCGGCGAGGGATTTAGTAAATTCACTTATAATATCCCCTTATTTTTATAAATATAAGCATATATTAGAAGATGCCTTTATCACCGCAAACAAAACAAACAAGAAGAGACGAACACGCTAAAAACGAAAAGGCTGATATTATATACAGGATTATAACAAATAAAAAGAGGTCGCCTAAGCCGTCTCCTAGTAAGTCTCCTAGTAAGTCGCCTAAGCCGTCTCCTAGCAAGTCTCCTAAGCCGTCTCCTAGCAAGTCTCCTTCGTCGCCTAGTAATACCTCGCTACCGCCAGTATCTCTGCGGGATTTACCCGATGATGTTCTCAGGAGACTTACTTTAATAAATTATAAGTCCTTATTAACGACATATAAGTTGAGGGATTGGATACCTCAGCACAAAATAGTTTGGTCTTCTCTTTCTCTCAATCCAAACGCCATAGACTTCTTGAGTATGCCTGAGAATAAGAAGCGTATAGATTATTCGCAGTTATGTAAGAATACAAATCCTAGGGCTATGAAAATGGTAGCAGACGAATTAGCAAGAAGTCCCAATAATCCTAATATAGATTGGTATGCTCTATCTGGAAACCCCTACGCTATTGATATATTAGATGCGAATAGGTATAATATAGAGTGGTCTGCTATGTCAAGTAATACGAGCCCTAAGGCTATCCAACTAATAAATGATATTCAGTTAGCGAGAGCGAATGGTAGATTAACCTTATATTGGTATACTATATCCGCAAATACATCAACGGAAGCAGTTAATTTCTTGAATTTGCCTGAAAATTACCCCTATATATGGTGGGATTTTTTATCGGCGAATACAAATCCTAAGGCGATTGAAATGCTAATAAAGAAAGAGAGCGAAGAGTTTAACTTGAATAATGCTGATTTTAATAGCCTGAAAGATAACCAACGGATAAGTTGGAAAAACTTGTCAGGAAATCCTAAAACCATCAGTTTATTAGAGAAGAAGTGGGAGGAAGAGAAGGTTTTAATGAGGGATAATATGGCTAAATACAAAATATTAAGGAAAAAGGAATATATATTAGCGTGGGATAAGATGTCGGGCAATCCTAACGCCATCCATTTATTACGAGCAAAGATAGCAGAAGAGAGAAAGATGTCTGCTAAAGAATACAAGAAATTAGAAGATGCTGAGAAGGTGAATTGGAAAAACTTATCGGCAAATGAGAAGGCTATAAGATTACTAGAAGAAAATCCCACGAAAATAGACTGGTATGAATTATGTAAAAATCCTAAGGCTATTAGAGTGATAGAAAAGGAGTTGTTGGTTAGACCTGAAAATATAAACTGGAACCGGCTATCGCAAAATCATGCGGCTGTTAGGATATTAGAGAATAACAAAGATAAAATAGTATGGTCGTATTTCTCAGCAAATCCAAGTGCTGGCGAGTTATTACAGGAGCGGATAGAATATGAAAAGAAGATGCCTAAGGATAAGAAAAATCCTCTAGATTGGGCTGGTATATCTAAGAACCCGTCTATATTTACTTATTAGACAGCGATAGCGGAGCGGCGAAGGCAGCAAGGAACGAAGTGGCATATAACAAGGTTATAGCTATTATGAATGGGTTAATATTGTTAAACCCACATTATTTTATATTTATATTATTAGAAATGGCTAATAATAGTGGAAATTTATTAAAAAAATCATTAAGCGAATTAAAAAAAGGAAATGAGGGTAATATTGAAGCAAAATTTTTGATATTTGCTAAACAGTCTATGACACCTGATAGACCTATGTCTGCGAGACCGGAGGATAATATAGCTCTAAAAGAATTGATTGCTAGAGCTGTTGATAGACCGGTAGCTATTGCTGTTGATAGACTGGCTTCTAGGGCATCATCTAGACCGGCTTCTAGGGTATCATCTAGACCTGCTTCTAGGGCATCATCTAGACCGGCAGCTATTGCTGTTGATAGACCTGCTTCTAGGGCATCATCTAGACAGACCGCTACTGCCGCTACTGCCGCTACTGCCGCTACCGCCGCTACTGCCGCTACTGCCGCTACATCATTAAGTCAATTAAATCCTGATATTATGGAAATAGTTAGAGAGCATCTAACAATAGCAGAAAATTCTAAATATACTTTGGAGAAATATAAATTTGTAGATGGGATACCAAAAGAGGAAATAGCAAAATACCCTCTCCGTTTATTACAGAACAGAAATGCCTTATATTATTTAACTGAAAAAGCAGAAATAGTTGATAAAAATAAGGTTTATTTCTGGTTATCAAGTAATACAAACCCTGTAGCAATTGAATTGATAAAGAAGGCATTAGAGGACGACGAAAACACACGCATAAATTGGGAAGCATTATGTCAAAATCCTAGTGCCGCTGAGATATTATTAAACCCAAAATATAGAGACCGTTTAAATTGGGATGCTATGTCTAAAAATACTAATCCAAAAGTAATTATATTTTTAAACTCTGTTAAAGATAACCCTGATAAAAATCCCGAGCATATAAACTGGGAAAATCTATCAGCGAATGAAAGTCCAGAAGCAATTGCTTTATTAAATTGGAAGATTAAAAAACACCCGTGGAGTATAACTAGAAACCAGATAACAAGAAATTCAGGTGCTATTGGTATTTTAAAGAGGTATAGCGATAAGGTTACTGGAGATGGTCTATCTGCGAATACAGCAGAAAATGCTTTTAAATTATTAGAACAGATATTAGAAAAGGAACCTAAAGATATTAACTGGGCTTCTTTATCGGCTAATCCTAGTAAGTGGGCGTATGATTTTTTACAAAAAGAAGGAAATGAGAAAAATATAAGATGGGATATGGTGTCTAAGAATACAAGCAAGTCGGCAATTCAATTATTAAAGGAAAGAATAAAAGTAGAAAACGAAATAAGCGAAGCAAAATATAAGGTTCTACCCATAAACCAAAAAATAGATTGGTTAGAAGTATCTAGAAATCCTAGTGCGATTGATTTGATAAAAGATAGGATTAAATATGAGAAAACGAAAACCCAATCATACTATGAAAATTTAAAGCAAAATGAAAAGATTAATTATGACGAATTAGCCTCAAACCCCTCTATATTTGTTAAAGAAAGATACTCAAGACCTGTAGCGGCGTCGGCAAGAGCGTCACCAGAGGCACGACGCACATCGCCAGTTCAAGCGGTGCTAGTAGCGCGACCATCATCAGCACGAGCAGCGTCCAGAGCATCGCAAGCAGCACGAGCAGCCAACGCTCGTGTCGCTAACAACCCAGAACATACAAAAATATTAGAAGAATTACGAGCATTTCACCGAGCATTACAACAACAAAACAAGAATGCTTTACTCACACCATTCCCGCAAGCCGCACAAATACGCACCGCTTCGCAAGCGGGATTACCCACTCGACGCGTCTATCGTACATCAGCACGCAGACCACTAGCGGCAGCACACGCATCTCGTTCTAATGCTCGTAATATAGGGCGACATAAATCCCCACCACAAGCACGAGCATCACGACGCTCACCAATCTAAAGATACAAAGCATCCGCTAAGTATATCTAGCCGAATAAAAGCGACACGACAGAGTATCGCCAGCATCGGCAATAGCCTCATCAGCATCATTCAAGGAGAACCCGCAAAAGAACGAGTTGTATTGAAACCATTCCCTTAAGTCGTCTAGGTCGTTCATAAACTCCAAGTTATATGCTGGGTATAACTGATTATACATATTTAATATGTGAAATATGAATATTATAAAGTTGTATGCCTCTAAGATATTATTATAAATATCTATATAACACTTGAATACGCCGCCGCCGCTATCGCCGCTGACATATTCTATGCGTATCTTATCGTCGTCCAATACCAGTCCTCTAATGTTAGGGTATTTCGGGGCATAATTACCAAGATAAATCAACGCATATTCTTCTAATATCTTTTTTATACTTTTATAACTCTCAGTAGATATATTATTCTTTATAGGATAGATAGGGAAATCTATGTATTTTATAGAAGAATATGCGGGATTATATCTACACATCTTCTGCTTATTAAGTCGCAGAAAGTCCGTCTCGCTATCTGCGTAATGTAGGAAATATTTGTAGAAAGGGTCGCCGACATCTCGCCTATAGCACAGCGTAATACTCCATATAGCCTGTGTTTTATATGGGTCATATTGATTTTTCTTAATATATGCTATCAGTCTGTCGTAATTGTCTAGCGTCTCTCGCATACACTCTATGTCCTTTAGCGTCTCCTTAAATGCCTTTTTGTATATAAGGACGAGGATGTCCTCAGGCAAATCGTATAGGTAGTTCTTGGCGGTCGCAGACATCTGCCTAAGTATATGCGGCGATACTTACTAATAATTAGCCTTATAATTTTTACTGTCTTTATATCATTTTTCATATATAAAGACATAAAAAATGATATAATAAATATATATACTACACTAATATATAAAGGGATGTCGGCTGTCGTCTCGGCTGCCTCAGCGTCGACGGACTTACATCCTTTAGTAGAAGAGTGTATAAAAAACGCCACAATCTTATCGTTAGAAGTAGCCGGACTTTCATTCAATCGCATTCACCTTAAATATATTCTTATATACAGGCAACGCAGGCTAGCCTAATAATTTTTATTTTTATTATAATAGTTTAAGTTAGGATATAGGATAAGGTATCTTAAAGATGTTAAAGATGCTAAAAACTGCCTTAACTAAAAAAGAGAAACCTATTATGACTAGTGAGAAATATAGGAGGTTCAACTCGTTGATTGAAAGCGAACAGTTAGAAACATTAGAGGGATTGTCTCAGCGAAATAAAGAGCGTATAGGCGAATGGCTAGATACTGTTGAGATTAAAGAGGATTTTGATGGAGAACAATATGTCGTAAGTCCTTTCGCGGGATTACCATTATACACAAGGAAGGATATATCGTATGCTACTTTATATAAATGGTGTGCTAGCAAATTTGAAAAAGCAAAACTAGCAAGATTACCAGCACCCGTAGATATATCTATCTATTATTGTAATAGATGGAAAAAAAACCCGACTATTAATCCATATACAAATGAGGAAGTTAGTATATCTTTAGACCCAAAAGGCAAATATGTTGGCGTGTATAAAAGGGTTTTGGACGACTTGTCTATTGATATTATGAAAAAGAAGACTAGGAAAGTTTTGACAGTTGAAGAATGTCGCCTGATAAAAGATGCTTTACCGAACGACCACGCTCGTGTATTTACAGATAGAGGCAGGGATAGTATATACCAAATATACTACGATTACCTTTTTATAGTCTATTTTGTTAAATCAAAAACCATCCCATTTGACCCCGCCTTTAAAGACGACCTCAATATATACTTAGATGTTGCCGTATATGATACTTCGCAATTCGTATATAATGAAGGAGAAACATATATTGATTTTCATTATACGACTGAATATCTTTATATACACAAGTTCTTTAAAAACTATCTGTTAAATATGGGGGAAGAATATGACAACTTGTCTATCCAAACATTACAATTGGGTTTATGTATAGAAATAGATGATTTGATACAGTTTATGCGAGAACCTCCGCACATAAACGCAAAGATAACGACCGCCGCAATAGACAGGATTAACTATAATATAAATGTGTTAAATTATTGTAAATCACTATTTGTAAAAATCCCTTTTCATTATGTTGAGGAGTATCTTGGAAATCCTCAAAATAAAAATAACTATGTATTCGTAAAAGAGTTCTTACTATCAGTATTGAAGGAACACGAACAAGCCCAAGAAGAAGATATCAAAGATATATATGGAGAATTTATTTATTATATAGATGAAGAAGAGGCGGCGTCTAGTGATATCTTTGATACCTTAATAAGGTTTTACAATACCCTCATAAAACTATATAGGGATAATAATAAGGCTACTATACATAAAAATTATATTAAAGACCCCTATAATACCAACAAAGGCGTTGAACCGCAAATACCGAGGCGAGCCCAACTCCCTATAGACCTACAAAGATACAAGATGACGACGGCTGTCCCTAGTGCTCCTAAGAACCCTGAGACCGAACGACTACTTAAGGAATATGATGATAAATGGGAGGCGCAATTGAAAGAATATGAAAGGAAAAAGGACATATACGACAGGATATACGAAGGCAAGGTCTCACCTCCCAAAAACCCGCTAAGGCGCAACAAACAGCATAAGAGTGCGTCGCCGCCCAAAGTATCGTTTATAAAATACGGCAAAATAGGCGAGGCGCGCACAGCATCGTCGCTGAAGAAATACCGTAGCGGCAGCAAGGACGGCAGGGACAGGGACGGCAGCAGCGATTACTATGTTAATGATAGCGACCCTTACACCCAAGAGCCGTTCGCTGATATGCACCCTAATAAGCGTAAGAATGCGACAGACATTATTTATAAAAGTGGCAGAAAAGAATATCATTACCGTTTTGATACCGTTAATATGTATAACTATATCCTAAAATGTATAGAAATTTGCGAGAAACCTATAAATTTCTTTAATAGGGTTGAATTAACCGACGCAAACATTAATGAGGTATGTAATAAGATTAAACATTTTACCAAAAAGCCTACCTATAATTCTGCGGATGACATTAGACCACTATTAGACGAAGATTGTAGCAAATATAATAATCGTCTAGTGTTAATTTGGGATGAAATAAAAGAAGATAAGGATAAAGAACGAGAAATTATAGGGGTGTTAGAAGTATATCTATATATGGATTTTGGAGGTATATATTTGAAGATATGTCCGCAAAAAGTGCTAACCTTACCTATATTTAATAGTAGTGTTGCTAAAACAAATCCAAACCATCCTTCAACGCTATTGAAAGTAATAGAAGAGAAAATATCAGCAGGAGAGTTGATTAGCAGCAGGTTTTTTCCATACCGAAAAACCAAGCCTATATTGAACTTACCAGAGTTCTCCTTTGACTTGAACGATACCGCAGAAAAAACCTTAGATGGATTAAAGAGATATAGGCAGAAGTTAGAGCTGATGTAAGGGATGGGTTTTACTTACATACTTACATTCATATAAGGGTTTTGTGAATATATAAATATATTATTGACTATGTTCCAGACCATTATGAAGTTGTATGAGACGCCAGCGAATGCGGCGAAGACGCCCGCAAAAGCCAAGTATATCTACTTTGGTGCGTCGGTAATTTATTGTGATGAGAAGAATGTATGTATGGTATATTATCCGGATACTGGTGTGTATCCTAGCAAAGATGTTAAGACTGAAGTTGTCTCTTCGTGAAAGGCAATAGCCGACTTGATTTGTTCTATTTTCTTTTTTCTGTTCTAAAAATTGATTGAGATTTTTGAAATATATGTTTGGAGACATACTGAATTGTTGCCCTATCGCAGAGAACACAGTATATACACCCGCCGACGCATCCCGTCCGCAAAGCCAGCAAAGCCAGCAAAGCAAGACTTCGCAAAGCCAGCAAACCCGCTAGCAGACCGCTTCGTCGCTTCGCTCCCTAGAGATGAACTCCACTATCATCGCAAGCAACAAACACGCCTTTCACACCGTGGCGAACGCCAAATTCACGGCGGTTTATGATAGGATGGTTTATAACTTTTCTAGTAATCCTGACGATAACCGCAGAGGCTCCTTAAGTAGTTATCATTTCTTCATTACTTATGGAGACAAAGTCTATATGGAAGTTAAAGGCATCGGCGAAATCGTCCTAACATTCGCCGAACTACAGAAGAACAGATATTGGTATTATTATTACAATCTCTCGCAACTGCTAACAAATGATAAACATCTTCTAATCCAAGACCTCAAGTATAGCAGCGATTATCTAGACAACCAGATATACGCCGAAGACAGATACTATTCTATTGATACGGCATTCATAGAGTTCTCTTTAAATACCCGCAAGAAGAAGATAATAAATAACGCTACAGAGCCTGTCTGCTATTACAGGATTAATCCATTTGACCTAGAGCAAATGGAATATACCACGAAGCAAGAGTTGGAAATATTTAATAGAATTTATATGACGAGAGCCGAGTTTAAAAACAAAGTGTTTGACAAGGTTAGCGATGTCTATAACGAGTTGGTGATTGAATATCAGGCGGGTATCATAGAGAAAGAACTTAACGAACTCTCGGCTATCTTTGAGGATAAAAAGCACATCATCAATCTAGCGGCTCTTTATGACAAACAAGGGATGGATGGGGATATATTAGCAATCATCTATAAAAATCTCGTAAGTGCTAACGCATACGATAAATACAAGGGTATTATAAGCGAACTAGGAAATTACGGGCGATTAGAAAGCGTCGCACGGATATTGGAAGCGTAAGCGGTGTGAGCGTAGCGATGTAGCGGCGTAGCGATGTAGCGGCGAATGCCTAGCGAATGCTATGTATATCTATTATCTATTTTTATATTCAATACATTTGTTCTATTTTCTTTTTTATATTCTAAAAAATGATTGAGACTTATAGAATATACAAGCAGAGACATACTGGTTTATTGCTCCGCAGCAGATAAATCAAGTATATAAGAGCCTACAGACGCTTCGCTGCTTTGCTGCTTCGTCTAGCAGACCGCAAACCCAGTATAGCAAGACAGCAAGCCTTCGTCTAGCAGACCGCAAAGAGACCACGATGACCCACACTAACAAAACCATAACAAATACCGAATGTACTGGCGTATTTTGTCAGGAAATATATGTTTCGTATGCCTATCATTATAATGAACCTGAAAATATGAGACATCGTATAGGGATAGCGGGAGATTATCACCTGTTCGCCAAACACGGAGACAAGGTCTATATGGAGGTTAAGAAGGTAGGTGAGATTGTTATGTCATTTGCCGAACTTCAACAGAATAAATATTGGAGGTATTATTACGAGTTGTCCTGTATGCTCGCTATCAATAAAGAGATAAAGAATGAGCCGTTTAACAAGTTTTATGACGAGGTGTACGAATATAATGGAGATAGAGTGTGGTCTTTGGATACGGCATATATTGATTTAGATATTGAAGAAAACTACAAGAAAATCTACAAGATAATTCCTAGCGGGAATGTCTGCTATTACAAAATTAACCCAGCAGATGTGAAGAAGATGGAATACTCTTCACAGCAAGATATAGACATCTTTAAACGGATTTATATGTGCCGTAATGATATTAGGTCAGGATATTTTCTAAATAGGTCGGTGATATACAAGAACATCGCATTAGAGTTTCAAGTATCCAAGATGGATAAAGAGATTGAAGAACTCTCGGCATACTTTGAGGATAAAAAGCAGGTCGTCAATCTGCTCTCAACAATTACTAAGAAATATTGTAATGCTAATGAAGATATATTAAGAGAGATACTTAATTATTATCTTTCTTAAATCGGCGAAGCCTGCTAAGATGTATGTATGTTAGTATATATATGTTATATTTTTATATTTTATAATAAAAAATTGATTAGGTGCTATGAATAGTATAGCAAAGCCAGCCGCAAGCAGACCAGCAAGCAGACCAGCAAGCAGACCAGCAAGCAGACCAGCAAGCCAGCCGCAAGCAGACCAGCAAGCCAGCCGCAAGCAGACCAGCAAGCAGACCAGCAAGCAAGCCGCAAGCAGACCAGCAATGTCCCACACTTACAACACACTCGCCGATACCGAGTGTTCCGGCGTATTTTGGATGCGAATGCGTGAAACGCAACCCTATCATAATGCGCCTAAATATATGTCGTGTAGCGGCGACTATCACCTATTCGCCAAGCAAGGCGACAAGGTATATATTGAGGTTAGAAACGCAGGCGAAGTCGTAATATCATTCGCTGAACTACAAAAAAACATGTATCTAAAATACTACTATTACCTTTCGCTTCTCCTCACAAACGACAAGCATAGACTGATAAAGAATGAGGAGTTCAACAATACATATAGGCAGATATATGGATATACAGATAATAGGGTTCGGTCTTTGGATACTGCCTATATAGACCAGAGCGACTACAAAGCCTACAAGATAATTCCTAGCGGAAATGTATGCTACTACAAAATAAATCCAGCGGACTTGAAGAGTATGGAATACTCCACACCGCAAGAACTTGAACGCTTTGTTCTAGGCTATATGAACGGAAATGAAAGGGTGAAGTTGTTCTTACATAGGTCGGTGATATACAAGAACCTCGCATTAGAATATGAAGTATTCAAGATGAATAAAGAGATTGAAGAACTCAAGGCATACTTTGAGGATAAAAAGCAGGTAGTAGATATGCTCTCAACAATTACTAAGAAATATGCTAATGCGAATGAAGATATATTAAGAGAGATAATTGTTAAGTATCTTTCTTAAATCGGCGAAGCCTTCTAAGATGTTTGTATGTATGTGTATGTAATTATTTATTTTTATATTTTATATTATGTCAGGCATAATATGTTCTACACCTTTGGACATTTAAAATGCCGATTTTAGTCTTTATAATTCTTGTATTTTCTTACCTTATTTTTCCTAATATATTTGGTTTGTCTATTATATGTTCCATTTAATATTCTCTTATAATAGTCTTCTGGTATCGTTTTTATTACCTCTTTAATATTATTATTTAAGTCTTCATAATATAATCCTTGCTTCTTTTGTAATTTAGATTTTAGAAGACTAAAAAACATTTCTATACTATTCGTATAATGTTGATATGGAACTGAATAAATCAACTTATTATTCTTGTTTATTAATTCTTTAACTCTTATGTTTCTATGGGAACTTGCATTATCTAAAATGATAACCTTGTTTTTATATTTGTTTGTAATAAACCTTTCTAAAAATGCTAATAACCTATCCCCATCTATACCACCCTTATTATATAATTCATAACATTCTACACCATTTATAGAAATAGCAAAAATACCAGTATATTTTTTGAAAACTTCTTGTGAATTAGTTTTAACTACACATCTTTTACCTACTTCATTATAACAATAATGTCTTAATTGTAAAGAGTTAATACTTGTCTCGTCTATTATGTTTAGTCATTATAAAATTATTTAAAGGTATATTGTATTATATTATAATGATAAGATAATATGACTGATATAGTTAATATTGAAATGTATAATAATTTAGTGATTGAAAATGAATTATTAAAGAAAAAAAATATAGAATTAGAAGAGAAGTTAAAAGCATATACCAATACAGAAAGGAATAAGAGGTATTATGAAAAAAATAGTGAAAAGGTAAAGGAGAAGGCAAAGAACTATATGGAGAGAATGAAAACAGAGAACCCAGAGAAACTCAAAGAATGGCGACATAATGCTTATATGAATAGAAAGAATAAGAAAGATACAATTATGATATAAAACAAAAAATGATATTATATATAAATAGATAATATTATGACATTTATATGTGATATATGTAATAAGGATTTTCCTTCATTATATAAATTAAATCGTCATAAAAATGGGAAAAAATCTTGTAAAGATAAATTAATAATAAATTATAATTCAAATTTATTACAAGAAATTTGCGATAGAGATAAATGTAAAATAGATTATGATAAGATAGATAAATATAATAACAATATTAGAATACATTTTATTTGCGAGTGTGGAAAACATTACCAAAAAATATTTACTATGATGTATAAAGTTGGTGCTATATGTGATAATTGTACTAATATGTTGAAAGAAATAAAGAAAAAGACTACCTGTCTAGATAGATATGGAGTAGAAAATCCTTTACAATCACAAGAAGTTAAAGATAAAAAAAAACAGACATGTTTAGATAAATATGGAGTAGAACATCCTTTACAATCACAAGAAGTTAAAGATAAATCAAAACAGACATGTTTAGATAAATATGGAGTTGAATATTCATTACAAGCACAAGAAGTTAAAGATAAATCTAAAGAATATTTTATCAAAACTTATGGTGTTGAAAATGCTTCGCAAGTTCAAGAAAATAAAGATAAAAAAAAAAAGAAAGCAGTTGAAATATATGGTGTTGAAAATATATCACAATCTAATATTATTAAAAATAAAAAGGTAGAAAAATCTTTTAATAAATATGGTACAGAACATGTATTACAATCACAAGAAATTAAAGATAAATCAAAGCAGACATGTTTAGATAAATATGGCGTTGAATATCCTATGCAAAATGCTGAATTCTCTGAAAAAGTATCTAAAAATGCTTATAAGTCCAAAGAATACAATTTTCTGTGTGGTAATACTATACAAGTTCAAGGATACGAACCATTCTTACTTAAAAATCTTGTTTTAGAAGGATATACATACGAAGATATAACAGTAAAAAAGACAGAAGTTCCTGAAATATGGTATGAAAAAAACAATAAACAACATAGATACTATTGTGATGTATATATACCAAAAATAAATACTATATATGAAGTTAAAAGCACTTGGACTTACAAAAAAGATATTGAAGATATACCATTAAAAAGACAAGCGTGTATTGATAAAGGATACTTATTTGAACTTTTTGTATTTGATAGTAAGGGTATTAAACATTCTGTTTAATTATTCAGTATAAAACTATTTAAAGATAATATATATACTATATATAGATAATGTAAATGTCTAAAACGAAGAGCAATAAAGGTGAAGACCTTGAAAAGTTTGTATATATGAAAACTATTAAAAATAACATCAATAATGTTCTTAAAGACAAAGCAGTCTTACCTAGCATTAATGATTTAGTCATTAGAACCAATAAGATTGTTATTCATTCATGTAATTTTATTAAATTATATTGTATTTATCTATATGAAAATGATTTAGAGTTCCCTTTAATTGATAAGAATTTTATCTGCGATGTCTTTAAAGTTATTACTAAAAGAAAAGATAATAGAGGTGCAACACCTGAAAAAGATTATAGCGATTTGTTAAAGAACCTTTATAAGTTTTATAATGAACACTATATAACTACCATTTATGATAATGAAATAATCTATTATGATAAATTAAGTTATATATTAGCATATGAAGCAATTGATATTGAAAAAAATATAAATAATAACATACAAGAGCATTTTATTACACATCTTAATCAATTCGTTAATCATTCCTTTAACTTACAAGAGCAAAAAGATGAGATTAAAAATATAAAAGACAAAGAAGTAAGGAAAGAAAGGTATAAATCATTAACGAATGAATTAAAAAAAGTTAAAGACGACCTTGTATCACTAACAAATGACCTAAAAGCAGATGAAAAATATCATAGTTGGATTAAAGAACATAAAAAACATATTGTTCCTAATAAGCCTACATTTGATAAAAATAGCGTTTATTATGACCTACATTATAATACAAAGGATTATTTAAAGTCATTTATCTATATAAATATTCAACTTGAAAAACTTAATGATATACTACTAGGAGATACAAATGATATTGATAAGGTTAAACAAATTAAACTATTTAATATATTACCATTAAGAAGCAATATTATTCCTAAAAATATATGCATTGATACTTGTGCTTTAATTAGTAATTTTTTAGGTGATGAAAGCACGACAACACACTTTAAAAATTATAAAAAAGAGAATAATCAATTTAAATTATGGAATAGGGTTTTAAAGTTAGATAGTAAAATTTTCAAAAAGAATAATTATGAGTTTAATTATATGATTAAAACTGATGGTATTTCTGTTAGTATTTTATTTATTAGATTAGGAAGTAATGGATTACCATTAAAACATTATAATCCTATTAATAAACCAGAAGAGAATACAAAATATATTGAAAAAGAGATTATTACAGATGAATTAAGAAGTAAAAAAATAGTTTGTGTTGATCCTGGTTGTAGTGATTTAATTTATTGTGGTAGTAAAGATAATAATGGTAATTTAGAAACATTTAGATATACTCAAAATCAAAGAAGATTGGAAACAAGAACAAAAAAATATAATAAGATTATTGAAGAAGTTAATAATACAACCTTTATAAATGGTAAGAATATTAAAGAGATTGAGAGCATTTTAAGTAGTCATAATAAGAAAACTTGTAATTATGAAAAGTTCAAGAATTACTTGATTGAAAAAAATAAATTGAACCTATTGTTATTTTCTCATTATGAAAAGACCTTTTTTAGAAAGTTCAAATTAAACAGGTATATCAATACTCAAAAAAGCGAGAGTAAAATGATAAAGAACTTTACTAAAAAGTTTGGAGAACCAAATGATGTATTGTTTATAATGGGTGATTATGATAAGGGTAGTAGTAATATAGGAGGGTTAGAACCTACAATTTGTAAAAAGTTTAGAAAAATATTTAAGAATGCTGGATTTAGAACCTATTTAGTAAATGAGTTTAGGACATCTAAACTATGCAATTGTTGCAATCGCGAGATATCACCCTTTATGATAAGGCAAAGTCATAAACCGAATGATATAAAGGTTAATAAAAAAATAACTATTAATGGATTACTTTCTCATCAAGAGGATAAGCAGAAATGCGAGATAATTCATAATAGAGATAAGAATGCCGTTCAAAATATGTTAAATATTGTAAAGAGTATATTTACAATAGGAAGAAGACCGGACATATTTACGAGAATTCATACATAGTACACGCTATGTAATAACCAAATTTTTACTACTTTTAGATATTTTTTGCTGTTAAATCGGCATTTTAAATGTCCAAAGGTGTAAAATATCCCGTGTATTCTAAAAAATGAATTGTATATATGAAAAATAGAGCAGGTATATACTGATTTGATTTCATTTGACTTCTAAAATCAGCATATATCAAGTAGACAGCAAGCGACCAACAAGCGACCGACAAGCAACCGACGATGACCCACGCCTCCAGTACTTACCACAAAATAGAATGCGCCGAGGTGTCTGGTGTATTTAGTCAGGAAAAGTATCGGGCTTACACCTATCTTTATAATGTCCCTAATTCTAGGGTTTATCACGATGGGATAATAGGCGATTATCATCTCTTTATCCGTAGCGGTAACAAAGTGTATGTTGAAGTTAGAGGAAGCAAGGAGGTTGTTATGTCCTTTGACGACCTACAAAAAAACAGATATCTCAAGTATTATTACGATTTGTCTCTTATCCTAGCAAAAAACAAGCACCAGATTATAAAGAATGAAGCGTTTATCAAGGAATATGAAGATATATACGGATTTACAGGAAAAAATAGGCTATGGTCTCTAGAGACCTCGTATATTGATTATGTAAAACAAACCTATAACAAAATCTACAAGATAGTTCCTAGCGGTAATGTTTGCTATTTCAAGGTTAATCCATTTGATATAGAGAAGATGGAATACACCTTGAAACAAGAACTAGAAAACTTCTTGATGCTATATATGTATCGTAAGGATATTATGTTTGGAAACTTTGAGAGGAGGGCAATAATTTACAAGGATATCGCCAAGGAGTATGCTATGAATGAGAATAAAAAGCAAATCCTCAATCTCGCAACTCTCAATAGTAAATATCGTATGACCGACGATATTCTAACAATGATATACAATATGATTAGTATCGGTGGTAAATACGAGTATATTACAAGTAAGGAAGAGAGCGATGCCCTAGTATTGGCTTATTCAGCCTAGTAAGTAATGTTTGTGATGTATGTTATGTATATATTTTTTATATTGGATATAAAAATTGATAAACCAAGTATATTATATATGCTTTGTATATATGTTATATTTTTATATTTCCTAACTATCATAAAATAACTGTATAGTTTCTATTATTTTATTTGTGGTATTACTTAGCAAACTCCAGTATTTTATTTGTGCTTCTAGAGTGTTTAATCGGTATTCCCAGTCTTCCTTATTTTTAACCACGCAAATACCATTCATATTCTGTACCCAACACGAAGGTATTTTTCTAGTGCCTTCTCTATAACTATCAGGATTGAACCTAATAAATATAATGGGTCTATGTCCTACATCTTGAGATAACTCCATTATACGCTTATTTTCACAACTACAATCGTAATCTTGGTGAGCGTTCTCGTCAATCTCTATGATTAACACTTGATATCCTAAATCTAATAATATATCTGGTCGCCGCATAGAACATCCATCATTAACCTTCTTATCAGTAATCCAAGTATGTTCTGGAAATCGTTCGCAAACAAACTCTACAACTGCTCTCTCTTTTGTCTTGTAGTTTCTTGCGACTGGCTTGTCTGGAAAAGTGTATATATAGCATCTTAAACAATATCCGTCGTATTTGTCTGTAACACGAGTAGAACACAAATATGTTTTACATATCTTTTTATTTTTAACATCTATCATAGTATCCAATTTATGTGCTAAACAATATAGACCCTTTTGTTCGCCATCATAATTATAATTGGGAAGCGTCATACAATCTTTATTTTTACAAGTCCTAGAACGAATATTAATCATATCTTTCTCTTTGTGTGCCGAGCAATATAAAGCGGTTATTTCCCCTTTATAATTATATGCTGGTTGTTTTTTACACAAGTCGCTTTTACAAATCTTGTTTAATATATCATACATTCCTTCTAATTTATGAACTAAACAATAAATAGCGTGTTTTTGTCCTTCGTAATTAAAAGTGGGGCGTTTTATACAATCTTCATAAACACATAATTTATTCTTGATGTCTACCATACCATCCACCTTATGGATTTGACAATATAATCCTTTCTTATTTCCTTTCATATTAAATACTGCTTGTGTTTTACAATCTTCATATACGCAAGATGAATGCTTAATATCCACCATTCCATCTTCTTTATGTTCCCCGCAATATAATGCTTTTGTTTCATTTTTGTTATTAAATGATGGGACTTTTTTACAATTTTCATAGATACAAGATTTGACAAAAATATTAACCATCCCTTCTTTTTTGTGTGTAGTACAATATATTACCTTTTTCTCATTTATGTTATTAAAAGAAGCAAACTTTTTACACCCTTCGTATATACAATTCTTGTCTTTGTTTTTTGTGTTTATCATTCCCTCCTCTTTATGAACCAAGCAATATCTAGCCTTTAATCCATCGTAATTAAAACCAGTCCAATTTTTACACCCATCATAAACGCACATTTTCTAAAATAATCTATAGTAATTTATAAATCAATTTTTAATTTATATCGTATCCTATCTTTTTCCTTAAGTAGCAAGCGATATCTTTAATATGTTCTGTTTTTATATTTATTATGTAAAAATTGATTGAGATATATCTATTATAACACAGATACTATATCAGGGTTGTTGCTTTGTTTCCAGATAAACCTAGATATACAGTCGCAGTCGCCTAGCAGTCGCCTAGAAGTCGCCTAGAAGTCGCCTAGCAGTCGCATTCGCAATATGTCCGCCGCTAACGCTGCTACCGCTGCTACCGCTGCTACCGTTTCCCGCTCATATCACACAATTGAAAACGCCGCATTCACGGCGGTTTATGATAGGACTATTTATAAATATGAGAATGTGTATGGCTTTGGTAGTCCTGAGCCTCGCTATGGATATGGGGCGGATTATCATATATTCGCCAAATACGGCGACAAGGTCTATATGGAAGTAAGAGGATGCGGCAATATCGTAATGTCTTTTGCTGAATTACAAAAGAACAAATATTGGAAAGCCTATTATGAAATTTCTTTACTGCTTACAAAAGACCCGCATACTGTAATACAAGACATAGAATATCGCAGCAAATATATAGGCGACGATATATACGAGGAGCCGAGAACATTCGCTCTTAACACGGCTTTTATAGAAACGAATATTTCCAGCCATACTAAGAAGATAATAGGCAACGACAGCGATGACATATGCTACATAAGGGTTAGCCCTTACGAACTGGTGAATATGGAATATGATACACCAGATGCTCTCGCTACTTACCAGAATTTATATGAGAGCCGTCGCAAGATAAGAAATAAGACCTTTGAGGAAAGATGTGCGGCTTATAAGAGGCTTATAAGCGATGGCTTGTAAGGCTGACTGGCTATGTATATGCTATGTATATGCTATGTATATCTATATATCTATATTTTTTATATTCATTATCTAAAAAATGATTTATACATATCTTTATATCATCTTCATATCACCAATAATGAACGCAACCACAAGATGCAACGGATTATACATATATCATACTTTTAAAAATGTAGAATTTTCTGGCGTTCTTGACAAATACAAAGTATATGCCTATACACGAGAATATGGAGCACCGCCTAATAATACCACAACTACTTATGTTAGCAATATATACGATTATCATCTATTTATTAAATACGGCAATAAGGTCTATTTGGATGTTAAAGGATGCGGAGATATCGTAATGACATTCGCTCAATTACAAAATAACAAATATTGGCGGCATTATTACGAGATGTCCCTTATGCTAACAAATAATAAGCAATTTATAATGGAAGACTTACAGTTCAATAGCAATTATCACGACCCCTATATATACGAGGATAAGCGTGTATGGTCTATAAATACGGCATATATTGAAGGAGACGAACAAGCAAATACAAGGAATGTTGTTGATAACGAATTCAACTGCTACTATAGGATTAGCCCTTATGACCTAGAGAATAAAAGATATGCTACGCAAAAGGAGATAGACGCATTCACGAGGAATTATATGTCTAAATACGAAATTAGAACCAAAATATTCAATAAGAAGAGTATCCATTACTATAACCTAGTGTTTGAATACTGCTTTAGCCAGATGGAGAAGGAACTAGATGAACTCAGGGCTATATTTGAGGATAAAAAGAATATCCTTAATCTAGCGACGCTTAGCGACAAAGACGGGATGAATGGTGATGTGTTGATGTCTATCTATAGACATCTGGTAAGCCCTGAAGGGAATGATAATTACGAATATATTATAAGCAATTTAGAGAACCGCAAAAGGTTAAAAAGCGTCGCTATGATAATGGAAGCGTAGCAGCATAGCGGCGTAGCGGCGTATAATTGTAAATGTATGTATATATTATATTTTTATATCGTATTATAGTAAAATTGATACCTAGTATGTTAATAGGATACTAGATATACAGATGGATACCTTAATTCATCATTATATACCTGATATGGAATTTTCGGGATTGTTTGATATTACTCACGGGCGCATTATATACATTAAATATTTCTTATTCATTAAGTTTAATAAGTGTATATATATTGACATAAAAGGCGTTGGTGATGTTCTTATGTCAATAGAAGAGTTTAATAAAAACCGGTTCTTGAAGATATACTATGAATTGTCTCTACTGCTTATTGAAAATAAGAATGTTATTATTGAAAAAATAAGTAATAGAGAGCATAGCCATTATGATTTTGTATATACAGAAAAAAGAGAATGGCTTATAGATTGTAGTTATTTTATTGAAAACCTTATAACAAATTGTAAGGAGGTTAAAAAGGATAGATACAGTTGCTACTATAACATTACACCGAATGACTTGAGAAATATGGAGATTTCTAGTAATTCTCATATTGATAGATTTAACAAAACATTTTTAGGATATGAAAGAATAGACCATTTTACGACAAAAATAAGTAATTATACCAATCTAGTAATTGAATATAATGCTATCGCTATTGAGAAGGAACTAGAAGAACTCTCGGTTATATTTGAGGATAAGAAGAATGTCCTTAATCTAGTTGCCCTGAGCGACAAACAGGGGATGAATGGTGATATCATTAGAGTTATTTATAATTTTCTGGTTAGCCCCAAAGAAAATAAGCAATATTCAGGAATTATAAATAATTTAGAATATAAAAACAAATTAGAAATAAACAGAAGCATATTAGAAGCATAATATGTCCTAGTTGAAATATGCTTTTCTAACTTTGTTAGCGGCATTACAAGAAGATTGGTTCTCATAGTGTCCTGCTTTACCGCATAGGAAACAGACATTACTATTAAAAGGGTGTTTGTGTTGCGGCTTCTGCTGCTGTTGCTGCGGCTTCTGTGGTGGTGGCGGCGAGCATTTGGTTAGAGCACCATTGGACTGTGATGCGACTTTAGGTAGCGATGCGACTTTTGGTGGTGATGCGACTTTTGGTGGTGATGCGACTTTAGGACGCGATGCGACTTTAGGCGGAGCCTTATCTATTGGAATAGAACTCCTAACAGGAGGCATTCTTATTACTTGCGGCTTTTCGTGTAATACTTTAACATTCATCATATTATATATATATCTCTGTATATTATACAAGTTTTTATTATTTTTATACTTATATATATTGTATCCTCCCTATCCTCTCTTTAACTACATAGTTATCATAATAGAACTTACCAAACAGCCCTATAATGCCTACACCGTATGCTGCGAAGAACGATATAATGCCGTAATTGAACCAAGTCTCTATAGGAGGACGGTATAGGTAAAAATTGGAATATAGGATAAAGAACTGACACAGTTGTAAGGTGGTTATGTATTTCTTAACAACCCTAACCTGATTTATTTTCAATAGACAGCCTAGATAATAACTATACATTATGGTATGGACGCCGCTATTCAAGAGACTAGCCATAAAGACCATATCAACCTTATATTGATACATTAGATACCAACTCAGCACCGCGCCTATATGATGGTATTTTTGTAGAAATAACGGCATCTTACCATTAAGATACAATAAAAAAGTGTCGGCGAACTCGTAATACTTAGAGATATAAAACCAATATATAATGGTATCAAATTTAGGATTTGCGAAATAATAGTTGTGTTGGAATACAATCCCGTCGTTATACAAGATGTTCGCTAGAGACGCAAAAGTCCATCCGCTAAATATCACCAGTCCCGCATTATGGGCTACCGATAACTTATATAAGAATAAGGGATTTATACGCAGATGCTTGGGATATGCTAGGTATAATGCGATTGCTACGAACGGAGTAATTAGGGACATTTATTACGAGTAATACGAGTATAATATTTAAGTAAAAACCTATTTATTCTTATTTATAGGCAGCCTTTGGAGCCCGCCAATTGTTTTAGTGTTTTGTTGGCTATTATTACGAGGGGATGTATTAGCATTAGTTTTTGGTTTTTTATTACCTCTTGTAAGTTGTAGAAAGGCTTGAGGCGAAGCGGGCGAAGCGCCTTTCTTTTTCATAGTAGGGCTATTATTTGCTTTTGATACCTTCTTCGCTAAATTGCTAGGAGGTGGGCTCTTCACATTATTTGCTTTTTTTGCTAATTCGTAGAGTTCCTTGTTAGTTGGACTGTTTGAATTATTTACCATTTTTCCTTAAGTAGTTTCTAGGACTTCTATAATAAATGCTATAAAATAAAAAATGTTCTAATCTCTCTAAAAATTGATTAACAGACATATTGGTTAATATTAACGCCTAGATAAGACAGCCGCTCGTCAGCCGCTTCGCTATCACATCGTAGCCGCTTCGCTATCACATCGTAGCCGCTTCGCTATCACATCGTAGCCGCTTCGCATTTCAACAGCCGCTTCGCATCTCGCTATCGCTTCGCAGCCACATCCGCTCCCATCGCAACAAAAATGCTCCAATACCTCTATCATTACATTAAGGATATGGAGTTCTCAGGTGTGTTTGACCTTTGCTATAATGATACTGGGAAATATGTAGTTTATCTCAAGTATTTCTTGTTTATCAAGTTCGGCGACCTAGTGTATGTTGATATTAAAGGAGTAGGAACTATCGTCATATCCTTTGCTGAACTGATGAACCACAGGTATCTAAAGATGTATTATGAGTTGTCTCTCGTCCTAACCGAGAATAAACACAAAATTATAGAGAAAAAGAAAGTGGATTATCGCTATATTGGGGAATACAACAAAGAAATCTACAAGGAGGAAAGGGACTGGTTTATTGATACGGCGTATTTTATTGAGGACTTTAGCACCAAGGTTAAAAAGGTTGAGACAGGGAAATACTACTGCTATTACGCCATAAACCCTAATGACTTGAGAAATATGAGCGTATCTAGTATAGACGATGTTGTGAAGTTTTACGAAGTATTATATTGCCGCTACGGATACGAACAGGTAAGTATATTTACTAGGTTGTTTGCGGATTATACCAACCTGATGCTAGAATATAACATTAAGACAATTGAGAAAGCCGTAGAAGAAATATCAGTTAGCCAAGAAGACGACAAGAACTTTGTAAATCTTCTAGAACTCAATAAAAAAGGGATGAATGGCGACATATTTCGCATCCTATATAATGCGGTGATTAGCACAAAAGGACAAAAGAATTACGATGCGCTCATTAAGGACTGATTGACGGAGCGAAGCGACGCAACGCTGATATGTATATATAGCATTTTATATATTTTTTATTATGCTTAAATGTTAAGCGCGCCTATTATATAATATATGCCTTCGTATTTAGATGTGTTGCCTGAGGATGTTTTGGCGCATATCTATAAAATGCTATATAAATCTGTTGTAAATGATATGAAAAATGGGAATAAGTTTAAAAACATAGAATGCTTCAACAAGTTGCTTGAGATATCTATGAACCCTTATGTGGATAACTTGAACTACTATTCATATGTGGTTAATTCACGCATAGATAATATTGTAAGAAAATATAGGATAGGATACCAAGAAGACCAATATTATAATTCATTATTATATAGTTCATCGCTGTATTATAAATCATATTACATAAAATCGCTAGATATCGTAATAAATAAGATAGAGATATTTAATTTTTTTATATATAATTTATACAAAGATGATGACAAAGGTCTAGAGTTATTTAACGATACCTATTTCACTACCAGTTATTATTCAGGAACTATGAAGGGGATAAATAAGAATGGCTTTGTATTAGAGAAGGATAGTTCCTTTAGGTGTTTGGCTGAAGTCATATTTTATATAATAAATTTCTACGACTATGTGAAGCAAATCCTCTATATGAATATAGATATGCTAGACCAGTTAGGCGATGTTCCAGACTTATCTAGCACAAAAATAAAGGAGCGTAATAATCTAATAGACATACATAACTACCATCTAAATCACCGATTATTAGACGGGATACTCTATGACATTATAAACAATTGTTCTAAACCGCTATTAAAATAATAAAAATTGATTAGTAATTCAGTAAAATATAATTACGAGCCACCCAGTCTTCGCCAGTCTTCGCCAGTCTTCGCCAGTCTTCGCCAGTCTTCGCCAGTCTTCGCCAGTATCGCCCGTCTGTCTTCTCCTGTCCTGTTGCTACAAGACCGGTGAAGACCACAAAGGATACTAACGAAAGAGATACCAAGAGATAGACATAATGAGTTCGCCTGTTGTCGTTAATGACGATACTCAAATTATGATTGAGGAGCACGACGCCGGTTCGCTAGAGTTCTCGGCATATCATTACCACCACAATAGGGAACCTTACTATATCCTGTTTATCAAGAATAACGACAAGGTATATATTGAGAAGATTGACACGCATTCGCATAGGTGCAAGTATGTTAATGATGTAGTGATGCCTTTCGCTGTTATGGAGAGTAACGAAAAACTCAAAAAATACTATGATATGTCGGTTATGCTGAAGAATACCGGCAATAAGGTATATTACGATAAACTCGGTATGTATTCTAAGCGTTTGATACAGACTTACGATACTGACAGCGATAGCGACAGAGAGGATAGCGACGATGAATGCGGTAGCGGCGGCGACGCCAAAAAGAGAGAGAAGAAGCCTAAGCGAACAAACAGGAACTGGGCTATCTGTTGCGATAAAATCTGGAAGAATATGCGCGTATCACCTAATAATCACACTCTAAACTGCTATTATAATATCAATCCTTACACAAATGAATATAAGGTGGATACTGAGAAAAAGATAAGCTGTTTTCTCACACACTTTAATAATTTCACAAAATATAACTCTATACCCTCTGCGATTGAGAAAGAGATTGTTGCGAATTACAACGATGTCCCTCAATTAACTAGAGATAATGTGCGATTATAAGAAATGCCGCTCAGACAACCTTAGAGGTGCGTTATTCTTAAGTAATTGTAGAGGTGGATTAACGATAGGTAGGTCGCTCTTGTTGGGTTTTATGCTGTAGTCATAGACTTCGTCGGGTTTGTTAGAGTGGTTCTCTTTGCCTCGTAATGTGGAGTTATAGACTTCTTCTAACTCAGGGTCGCAATTGTCATTACTAGGACTTCCTAGTGTATTGTTATTGACATTCGGGTTATCGTTGAGTATATCTATGTTATCTATGTTGTATGTATATATATTTTTGTTATCTGTGTTATCTGTTTTTTTATGTTCTGTGGATACTTGGCTATTATTGCTATGCCTAGGATGCTGCGAAGCCTGCGAAGCCTGCGAAGCCTGCGAAGCCTGCGAATGCCTAGGATACTGTGGATGTAGATATTGCGAAGCCTGCTGAGCCTGTAAGTTATAATAGTAGATTACTAATAACAATCCTATAAATATAAAAAATACAAAATAATATCCCTCGTAATTCATAATTCTTTTTACTATATTACTATATTATAATCTATATAATATCTTTAGTCTTCCTCTACAAACCTCAGTTTCTTTTTAAAGTCGGCGTCGTCAGCGTTATCATCATCATTTGTTTCCACGGCAGCGCTAGCGGCAACGCTTTCTTCGCTTTCTATCTCTTGGTTATCTACATAATATGATACTCGGTATTTGTTGTTATTATAGAACTTTAGGCGTGCCGCGCCTTTTCTCTTGAATATTGAGAAGTCGTCTAGTATGTCAATACATAGCGGGATGTATTTTCGCTTCTCTGGCGGTTCTCTAAGAATACGCCCTATAGATTGCTGAATGTCTGATATGGGGCTAGCAAATATAATAGTATTTAAGGACGGGACATTAAATCCCTCCGCAGCCAATTGATATGTCGCTAGAATTATCTGTTTTTCAGCGGATATGGCTAGGTCAGCCTGCTTCATACCACCCACATAATATCCGTATCCGGCAGCAGTAGCATCGCCTGTGCCTGCGCATATCTTATACTCCACTATAAACTTCTCTATGTCTTTCAGTTGATTACGGCGTTCGCTCAATATAAGGATACGCCTATTAGGCTCCTTGCTTAGAATATCCATAAGCAACGAGATGATAAATTGTGTGCGAGGCATAAACGAGCAAACATTATTTATCATTCCGGCGCCATTCTCTTTGCCGTTCCACATAAGTTTCACAGTAGAGTAATCTATATGGGTTTCAAAGTATTTATGGATTTGGACTTTCACATCACAGAACTCCTTATTCTTAAGTGTATATACGGATTTGCCTATATAATATTCAAAGACCTTGCGCATACCGTCTTTGCGGTTCAGGGTAGCTGATAACCCAAGAATGACAGGATTATTCAGTTTTCTAAATGCCTTACAGAATACTTGCGCCCCTGTATGATGGACTTCGTCAATAATAACAAACCCTATGTCGTCAAAGATGCTCTCGTCATAGTCTCGCATCGCAAGAGATTGTAGCGAAGCGACTATAAAGTCCTTCCCTGCGACATCTACCTTTTTCTGCTTAATTATACCAACTTTTGCGTCGGGCGCAAACTGTGCGACGGTATCTGTGAATTGCTGGTTGAGAAAATCCTTATGACTTATGAATATCGTCTTCTTTTTTAAGGCGCACGCTATATATAGGCTCATAATTGTTTTACCAAAACCGCAAGGAACCGATATGATACCGCCCATTTTTTGTGGGTCGTTAGCGGCTTTTAAGAAGTTGGCGATAGGCTCCTGTTGCGCTTCTCTAAGACTGCCTATAAATTTAACATCAATATCGGCGCCTCCTGTTAATTTACAAAGCGTCGGCGCTCCGTATTTTTGGAAACCATAGTATCTCGGTATGTATATTCGCTTGTCATTCTCGTTATATAAATAGAAGGTTAAGTCTTCGGTGGAATTAGAGGCGCCCTTGCCTCCCTTGCCGCCCATATCAAAATTAACTCTAGGAACCATCGTCAAATCCTTTTTTATATTATCTAGTTCTTTTTCACTCAAAGCCGACTTTAATATACCATAGCCGTTTCTTGACAATATAGAATACATTCTTTAATTATATGAATTAGAAGAATATATAAATGATTGTCATTTTTTTATATGGATTATAGTATAGTAAGTAGTATAGTATTATGTATATTATAAATTCGTTTAGAGCCTTAGCCGTAATCCTATTGGCGACTATATTGATTATTAAAGAGGTGCCTTTTAAAGCTCTGTTTAAAGATGCGATGATACAGTTCTACTTGGCGTTAGCCTGTATGCTATTTCTACTACTCGTTGATAATATCTTCGGGTTCATATTATCCATCTGCCTATTATCGCTATACTTTAGAATATATACTAGCGAACTCAAAAATAAAAAGGTATCTGGTGAAGGTAGCGGTGACGAATGTAAATGCGACGGCAACGGTAGCAGCGGCAGCGGCAACAGCGGCAGCAAAGAGAACTGTTCGTGTAGCGGCAGCGGCGGCAGCAGCGGCAGCATAGCTGATAGCAAATGTTCTGGCGATAAATGCGAATTAAATATGGCGCATCTTGATACCAATAAACACGCTAAGTTAGCGGGAGCAGCGGGAGCAGCGGGAGCCGCACAAGATACGCAAATGATGACATTAAATAGCGCTACAGGTGAGACACTAGTGCCTTATATAACAGAAGAGAACCTTCTAGCCGCGCAATCAAATATCGTTAATCCTGTAGAATATAATAAGGAGTTGAATGATGTAGATAAGAGCGTGTATGGCTCGCAAGGATTGGACACTAAGAATATACATATTAGAGGCTATGATACAAGTAGTGAACACTTGGGAACTCTAACATTTGCTATTGTATAGGACTTAGGACAAATTAAAAATATAGATTATTATTAAGAGATTATTAGATTTTTTAATAATGTACGAACCCTTCGTTTCGAATACTGAGAATGATAAAATAGTAGAGCAAATATTCACTATTCTAGGATACTCCACGCTTACGCTTGTGGTATGTGGCGCTTTATTGTGGGCGTATTATACTACCGATAAAAACCAGTATTTATTTATATCTGTATTCTCGCTGTTTGTGCTTTTCTACGCTATCATCATCATAGCAATTGTAGTAATAAATAAGAGCAACTACGATGCTATATCCTACGCCATCCTATTTGGTATCACAATATTCGTAATATTCACCACATTCTTTGTATGTGTCTTTTTCCTTCTTAAAAACTTTAACTTAATATCTTCAGGGACGGCTAGCACCGGTATTGCTAGAACAAATATAGATGGTATGGGTAATAATGCTGGTAATGCTGGTAATGTAGCTAATGGGGATTATAGGAGATACTAGGCACCGTCTAGATATACTCAAAGAATGACAAAACATAGATTATAGAGAATAGCGAAGCGGATTTTATATATATATCAAAGTTATTTAAATTGTCCTGTAAATAATCGGGCATCTTCTCATACACTGTATTAATAATACCAGAATGATATATGATAACCGCTAATATCACCAATATTAAACTCTTTTTTGCTACCTCCGTATCTAAATACGAAGATATGTTGTCATACTTACTATATCCATATGGAGATGAAGGATATGAAGGATAATGCGGCGACATCGGCGGATGCTGCGGAGCGTGCGACTGCTGCGGAGAGTGCGACTGCTGCTGCGGCGACAGGGGAATATAAGGGGGTTGCTGAGCTTGCGGTGTTCTAGGTTGTTTAGATAACATTAGTTCTTCTTGGAATTCATTAAGAACATCTTGGACGATTGGGTCGTTAATGTCGTTAGCATCGCTAGCCCCACCCGTTCCCTGTTGCGTTTTCATAGGTAATGTGCTTATAGGCGTTGACATTTTCTGTTATAATTCTATCTATTGATATATAATATTTTCAATATTTAGCATATTACGCGATATATCTTTGCTCGTTTCTTTATATGCTTTTTCATCTCCTTAAGTAGCGAAGGCTCGCTCAAAGAAACTAGGGGCGCTCAATAGATTATCAGGGGCTATATTGATATCATAGGGTTCTAAGGGCTTGTTAATGTCTAATGGATTACATTTAACAGGGTAGGACTTATACTTATAGCAAGTATTCTCTAGATTAAAAACCTTACCTTCAATATCGCTGATATTAGGCGCAGAATATAGCACACAGTTATCTTTACAAATGCGCCTAAAAAGCAGCGCTAGCGCTAGTCCAAATAGCGCACTAACTATTATTTGTCCTGTCTCGTCATAAAACATCCTGTCTATAGTAATTCTTAATCCCGATGCGTCCTTAGCCTTTTTACTCATTCTAATCTATAAAAATTAAAAAAATAATTGATAACCATCTCCTTATATAATAGGCTGTGTTAGGGATGCTCCGGTACATTTAACCTCCTCTGCGTTAAACTTATAGCATAATTGGTTATGGTCTCTATATACTATTTTATTTGCGTTATAAGGCGTGGGATATTTTATGATATTCCTGATAGGTGGAGACGAAATATATACATACATAACTCCTAATAAAAAGGCTATTATAAAACTGAACCAGTTAATCCTAAATGTCCTGTTGTCTTGCGTGGTTTTAACCATAATAATAACCTCTATTTATTTATCTATTTTATAATTTTATTATGGCGCCTTAGGCTTCTTATAAGATGGGTCTTTAATACATCTATTTGTTTTAGGATTTAGTATTTTACCTTCAGGACATTCTTTTTCTTTCGGGGCGGCTTTAGGCTCCTTAGGCTCTTTAGGCTCTTTAGGCTCTTTAGGCTCTTTAGGCTCTTTAGGCTCCTTAGGCTCTTTAGGCTCTTTAGGCTCTTTAGGCTCTTTAGGCTTCTTATAAGACGGGTCTTTCACACATCTCTTAGTTTTTGGATTTAGTATTTTACCTTCAGGACATACATTTGCTGCGTTAGCGTTTTTCTTATCATCCTTAATGACCCTTTCGCGCTCATTTAAGTTTATATGGGCGTATGTGTATATTTCAGGGACATTAGATGCGTCGTATTTGTAATTTAGATATTCATATAAAGCATCTAGCGTCCCAGCCTCCCTATATATATTATAGAGTTCTTCTTTCTTTCCTAAGAACAACTCATATTCATAATTGTTCCTTTCCCTAGGGTTCTTATATAACTCATCGTATTTCATTATCTTTTGCTCTATAACATTACTTTCATCGCTCTTGTATTTGTTATAATCGCCAACCTGCTTTTTAATTATATTTAACTTAGCAGGCTCAGTATCTTTGCTATACATATTGATATTTAAGATACTTTTTTCTATATCTTTTAATATTTCCATTTACTAATATGGCGGATAAAAAATACTAACAAATTAATATGACAGGATGTCTTCAAACATACCCTTATAAAATGTTTGAAGGCTTTCTGCGGGTTTTAACTGTTCCTCATAAACGCTGCGCGGTATATACTTAATAACCACCTTATCTTTTTTACATACCGATTTATTATTATAATAGCCTTGTATAATCATTAAAGAGCCTATAAATAATAAAAAGATTGCTATTGGTTTCATCTCTTAATATAAAGAAATAAGAAAAAAATAAGAGTATTACGAAGACGCTAGTTTTGCGATTATTTATTCAAGCCCTAGTTTTTGAGAACTCCAGCCATCAACCTTCTCAATACTGTCTTTAAGTTCCGTTAATTCAACTGTTTCAGGTTCATCAGTCGCTGTAGCCATAGCATCTTCTATGGATGCTCCGGCTGTGCTCTCAGTAATAGATACAATCTCATTAGCAGCCGCTCCCGCTCCGCCGCTAGCAAACATAGAAGACTTCCTATTGTCAAAGATAACATCCTTGTCAGTCATATTCTTCTTATACTCTTTCATTAGGGTATTGAGTTGCGTCTCAGCGTATTCTTGGTTCTCCAAGCAATCAGGATTAGGCGACCAAGGACACCAGCAACCTACCTGAGCGATATAGATGTTGAACTTGTTGTCAATCTTCTTGACAAACTCGCTACGGTTCTTTGCCTCCTCAATCGTATCAAACACGCCTCTTACCTTAATGCCTCTAATGGATGTGGTGAAGTTATTATCACGGTGATAAGATGTCTCCAGTTCTTGGTTATTCACCGACTTATAAAACCCGTATTGCTCGCTCATATCCTTCGGGTTAAAGATAAAGGCATTATTCTCTTTCACCGAGTCAACAAAATCTTTAGAGTCACTATACTTTGCCGAAATACCATCAAGAAGTTTTGTCATATCCTCGCTAAATTTAGTAATAAACTTGCTAAACATATAAGCTTCCTTATTCACTAGGACATCCTCGGGGCTGATAAATGATAGCAGCACGAAATTTTGCCCCCTGATAGGCTTGTCCTCATCTAGATAATCTACTTCTTTCACGCTAGTAATGGTAGTAGCTGAAGCGGCTGAAGTAGCTGAAGCGGAGGCAAGTTCTTCTACGGACATTTTATAATATATCTTTTTCTAAATAGTATATATATTATAAATCTTATATATATTTTGTTATATATATATTAGTATAACATACAAGTCCAGCCATAAAGAAGATGGAATATTCTGTGGATTTCTGGGATGTTGTTGTAAGACTTCTTAAATATTCATTCGAGGGTCTCATCGTCGCCTTCGTAGCCCTCATATTACCTAATAACAAATTGGATTGGAGCGAAATATTTATGCTGGCTTTAACCGCTGCTTGTACCTTCTCCGTCCTTGACTTGCTATCTCCAGCAGTTTCAGCAGGTGCCCGTCAAGGTGTAGGGCTAGGCGCTGGCTTCAGGATGGTAGGTTTCCCTAACGGAATTTAGGGATAGCCGTAGCTGCCTTGCCGAGATATTTATAACGAAGGTCTTGAAGGTAGCGAGTTATTTATAACGAAGGTCTTGAAGGTAGCGAGTTATTTATAACGAAGGTATAATCTCGTAATTAAGTTCTATACATATTTTTTTCCATATTTGGTCTTGTACATATAGTTTCTCTCTGCTTTTTAATAAAGGGAAATACTTGAGATATTCATTTAGCCCCAATATTTGAAAGAACTTATACAAAACATAACTATAAGACAAGAAGTTCTTCCTGTCCTTCGGGCAGTGTTTCAAGAATGGCGCTTGTATATTTCTAAACATATTACATAACTTATCCTCCAGTTCTTGGCTAAATTGCGGAGTGGGTATCCCGTTAATCCGGTTAATAATATAATTGATATGCTCGTAATACTTGTTAATCCTCAGCCGCTTGAGAATGTCCCTCATCTTGTTATATGTTATTGTCTTAGTATCCATAATTTTCTCCTTCTTTATCTCTGTTAAAATCTTCTCAAATATTTCGTCAGGAATATCCGTGCTCTCTTTCCCCTGAACCTGATTACACCATTCCCTAAAATGATTAATACGCTTATAACTAAAATGCGAGGTATCCTTGGTATTCTGCTTTAATATAGGTCTGTTCTGCTCGACTAGCAGCAACTCTTGATACCCGCAAATATTACAAATAATTATAGCATCGTGCTGTAGACAAGTCATCTGGTTCTTACAATTCTTACATATTTCTATGTCCTCCTCCTCCACATTCCTAACATACTTTTTGTTTATTATAGACATATACTTATCCACTAGCGAACTCTTATCTATCACATTCTCTTTAACGCTATTTGTATTACTATTAAGGCACGATGGATTATGTCTAATGACGCCTAGTGAGCCGCCGCTCCCGCCGTTCTCGCCGCTCCCGCCGCTAACACAGCCTAAATTATTTTCGCTGCTTAAATTATTAAGGGCATCTAGAACATTTATTGTAGTCGCTGAAACAGACGACCTCTTCTTTTTAGAATCGTTCTTGTAAATCTTCGGTTGCCTACTCAGCAATTCGCTAGAAGATATACAGACACCGTTAGATATAGAGGCGTGAGTATTGCTGATGTTAGACTGTTTCTCCACCGTATCGTAATACTGAAATAAAATATAACTGGTGTTCTTGTAATACTCAACTTCGTTATACGAGTCTAACTCCTTAATATTGTTTTTAAGTTCTATAATTTTCTCCCTAATAATAATATTGCTAGTCCATAGATTATTCACATATTCCTTGTCGGCAGCAGCGGTAGCGGCGGCGTTCCTATAAACCCCGATATTATCCATAATGAGGTTAGATTGTGCCTCTAAATCCAGCAATAATATCCTGTAGTTCTCTTTGTCCTTGTTGGTAAGTTCAAACTTCTTTATAATATTGTTGTGCATCGCATCCAAAGTGAATACCTCATTATTGTCAGTAACATACTTTTTTTTAGACGATTTCTCTTTAAACATCGTATATAATAGAATAATTAATATTAATTTTTATATAATAAAATAATATGTATTAATACACATAATACATATAGATAGATTTAATTCATATTTTTTTCTCCTCTAATAGTATAAAGAATATAGCGTAAATGGGTGGTGGTCTTCTTCAATTAGTAGCTTACGGAGCACAGGATGTTTATTTAACTGGTAATCCTCAAATTACCTTCTTCAAGGTTGTGTATCGTCGTCATACTAACTTCGCTATTGAGGCTATCCAACAAACCTTCAACGGCACCGTAGGATACGGACAAACTGTTAATTGTCAAATATCCCGCAACGGTGATTTAATCAACCGTGTGTATCTCCAAGTTGCCCTACCCAAGATTACAGGTATTGATGGTCTTACTGCTTATAATAATGAAGGCGCTCGCTATGTTAACTATATCGGTCTCCGTCTTATTAAGTCCGTCCTTATTGAGATTGGCGGACAACAAATTGACAAGCACTACTCCGACTGGCTATACATCTGGAACGAACTCTCCCTGCCCCGCGGCAAGCGCTACGGTTATGATACTATGGTTGGCGCTGACAAGGATATCACCTCGTATAACAATACTACCCTCTACATCCCTCTAGAGTTCTGGTTCTGTCGTAATGTCGGTCTCGCCCTCCCTCTAATCGCTCTTCAATATCACGAAGTTAAGATTAAGATTGACTTTGAGACTAAGGCAAACTGCCTTATCTCCCTAAAGCCGTCCGCATCTACCGATTCGGAAGCCTATGTTTCAGGCACCCCTCCCACCGGTACTGTTGCCGACATTACTGATATGTCCCTGTGGGTTGATTACATCTTCCTTGATACCGATGAACGCCGGCGTTTCGCTCAGTTGTCGCACGAGTATCTCATAGAGCAACTCCAATTCACCGGAACTGAGACCCTTAACGGCGGTGCTACTAACCGTGTTAAACTTAACTTCAATCACCCCTGTAAGGAACTAGTCTGGGTCGCCAAGCCCAACAACTTCGCAAAGAAGGCTTGCTGGTATAACTACACTAGCGTTGATAATGTTGATTTAACCAGCAGCATCATAACCGCACAACTCCCTGCTCCTGTTGCAGGTAATATTAATATTACCAACTTCTCCTCATCTAACTATATGGCTGGTTTCAACTTCGGCAGCAACAATTCAGGACAAATCGCCGCTTCATCTCCTTTCGCCGATACCATCCTCCAACTTAACGGCAACGACCGTTTCAGCGTTCGTGACGGCACCTACTTCTCGTTCGTCCAACCCTATCAGCATCACACCAATATCCCTAGCAATCCTGGTATTAATGTGTATTCTTTCGCACTCAAGCCGGAAGACCATCAACCGTCAGGCACTCTCAATATGTCCCGTATTGATACCGCAACCCTTATGGTTACCACCAAGGCAGGTTTAAAATCTGCTCTCTCAGGCACCCCTGCCTTAACCTATGATGGTATCAACATATACGCTGTGAATTATAATGTTCTTCGTATCCTCTCGGGTATGGGCGGACTTGCTTATTCCAATTAAATATTATACAGTATTGTTATGTATATATATATTACTTTGTAATGAGTGTATAACGAATGTATAACGAATGTATAACGAATGTATAACGAATGTTATTCCCTTTTTTTTTTCTCCTCTAATAGTATAAAGAATATAGCGTAAATGGGTGGTGGTCTTCTTCAATTAGTAGCTTACGGAGCACAGGATGTTTAT
>Ga0208718_1000005_pt1 | contig 117276 bp, 121 predicted proteins | sample LakMenE29Apr09ns_FD_150743 | JGI IMG/M metagenome (GOLD analysis project Ga0208718, IMG submission 150743) | Freshwater microbial communities from Lake Mendota, WI - 29APR2009 deep hole epilimnion ns (SPAdes) | ecosystem: Environmental > Aquatic > Freshwater > Lake > Epilimnion/Euphotic zone ...
GGTCATTTGTTCCAATACCTATATATCCAGAATTAGTAAAATTAATAATATCATTAATAACATTATTAGAACCACTCTGTATAGTAAAAATAGAATTAGAATTTGATATACGCCAATCTATATTATTTGATGAAGCACCAAAAATATCATTCTCACCATTAATGAACTCTATATTTGTAGAAGAATTTTCTAAGCGAATATCTTGCAATCTTATTGCAACATTATTTTCAACTACGTGAAGTAATTTTTGTGGATTTGTAGTCCCGTATCCAACATTTAATTCGGATATCATTTACTTAAATTTATACTTAATACTACTTTTAAATACTTTTAAAATATAATAATATAAGATTTATATTATATTTATTAATATATATTATATTGTGAATGTCTATAAAATTATCTAATTTATTTTCTAAATCAATAGATATTGGCGATGAAACAATAGCAGATAAAACAGTAAGTAAAAAAAGTCAAGAAGATAAAACAGTAAGTAAAAAAAGTCAAGAAGATAAAAAAGATGATAGTTGGTGGGTTCCTTCAAAAAATGGTAAAAAAAGAGTGATGTTATGTGGTACATATCCTATCGGTGCTAGTAATGGATATTCAAAAGTAGTATATTATATTTCAAAATATCTTGGAATATATGATGATATTGAATTAACAATATATGGTTTTCAAAATATTAAATGCGCTGATAGTTATGCGATAAGAAATGATATACCACCAAATGTTAAAATACACGATGCGATGGAAACAGAGAATCCGCGACGAAATGGATTTGGAGAATTAGAAATTGGCAATTATATTAAAAATAATCCACAAGATGTTATCATTATATTTAATGATAATATAATTACATCAGCATTAGTAAGTAATATAATGAATGATTGTGGTAATCAAAAAAAAAAATTTAGATTAATATCTTATATGGATCAAGTGTATCCTTATCAAAAGAAAGATTATATAAATTTATTAAATAAATATATTGATGGGATAGTTGCGTTTACACCTTATTGGATGTCAATCGCAAAAAAATTAGGGATTCGCGAAGATATGCCAATGTATAGTTTTCCGCATGGTTTTGATACTACTGTATATTATCCTATACCCACTAATATCGCAAGAATATTCTTTGGCTATGATGATAGCGCATTTATGGTGTTAAATCTTAATAGAAATCAGCCTCGTAAATGCTGGGATCATACAATTATTGCGTGGGTTGAATTTGTAGAAAGACACTATTTAGTAAATGTATTAAATAAAAAAAATAATAATATAACAAATAAACATACAAAGCGTCCTATTAAATTAATTATAGGAACTAGTATTGATGCTTATTGGGATTTAAATGATGTTCTAGAAAACGAAGTTAAATTTAGAAATGTTCCATTAGATTATGTTAAAAATACAATAATAGAGGTTGCGAATCCACAACAATTATCAGACAAAGAGATAAATATATTATATAATTGTTGTGATGTAGGATGCAACAATTGTAACGGAGGAGGTTTTGAATTAACTGTATTTGAATGTTTAGCATTAGGAAAACCACAAGTATCTTCTTTTGTAGGAGGTATACGCGAATATTTAACTGATTCAAACTCAACACCAATTAGATCAACAATTTATCAATATTTAGACAACAAAAACACAGGAATAGGCGGTAAGGCTGAAATTACAGACCCTCATGATTTTGCGGAAGCTTTTTGGAAATATTTAAGCAATCCAGAATTAGCAAATAAACATGGAACAAAGGGACGTGAAAACATTTTAAAACATTATAGATGGGAAACGCTAGTTGATTATTTTCATAAAAATATTCTCAGTAAATTATAAGTAATCTACACATTTGTGTTAATAGAATATTTTTATAAAAAGTGCTAATAATATTATTTAACAAAAGTAAAAACTTATATAAATAGATGTTAATATATATATTTATAAAATGAATAAAGATAAGAATAGTATTGTAAGTCCCAGAGGTATCCCTCCTGTTGTAGACGCAACATCGCAACAACTAATTAATAATCCTACACAAGAAAATCAACTACACTATCTACCGCAATATGGTTATCAATATACTCACCAACTACCACAGTATGTTCCTCAATATACTCATCAACTACCACAGTATGTTCCTCAATATACTCATCAACTACCACAGTATGTTCCTCAATATACTCAACAACTACCACAGTATGTTCCTCAATATGATTATACTCACCAACTACTACAGTATGTTCCTCTATATAGTTATCAATATAGTCAACCACAACAGCAATATGTTCCTCAATATGATTATACTCAGTCACTTCCGCAATATGTTCCTCAATATGATTATACTCAGTCACTTCCGCAGTATGTTCCTTCATATGGTTATCAATATGTACAACAACTGCCATATGTGTATAATAAATATGTAGTTGATGATACATCAGCAGATAAAAATAGTTCACCACAAGATCAACAACTTATGTAATATAGTATAATTTACTTTATTTTAATTATTTTTTCAATATTATGTAAATGGCTCAATAAAATTATTATTGCTAATATCTACATCTTCTGGTATATTTTCTTCTAAAAGTTTTTTATACATTATATTTTCTATTTCGCTATTCATATAATTATCACTTATGTTAAAAGTATTTTCAGAACTATTCTTAGTATCATTTTCAACTGTTCCATATTTTAAGGGAATAAATTGCTGATAATCAGTAATATTTAATTTATCATATGATGTATAAGGGTAGATAACAATATTATCTTCTGATACAACTCCAATAATTTTTACAAGAATAATATTAATATTTATTCCATTTGTTATTGCTACCAGTTTAATATGTTTTCCTTGGAATTTTCCGGAACGATATAATATCATATCAATATCAAACATATAATAGGGCGAGTATAATTTATGCGTTTTATATCTTAACATAATATCATGAACTATTTGTATTTTTTGCTTATTATCTTCGCCAGGCAAATCCATAATAGGACTATTTAAACGTTTAATTACAAAATCAAATATCTTATCATAATATTGTTTTAATTTGTTCTTTTCATTGTTATCGCTTAATGTTTTTGGATTTATCCAGTTATTCCATTCACTTCCCTCAACAGCAATAATAAGTTCTTCGCAGTTACTTTTAAAAACATTTTTTAATTTATTATTATATGTTTTGTTATCAAACTCGTAATAATATACATTTACAGCTTCTTTCTTAATATTAACATCATATGGAATACTAGAATTAATTGTGTGTCTATTCCAAGGATATTCGCCTGTATTTTCATACATAAGCCTAATATTATATGGCTTATATTTCATTTTATTTTCATAATTAATATTGCCGGTATCTAGATTAAACTTTTCAATATTAGTAATATTCAAATAATTATATATAATAATATTGAATATTGCTAATATTAGTAGGATTGATATTATTTTAATTATATTAATTAAAATATTCATATTCATATTCATTATTTTATAAGTCTCTATAATCTAATAAGGAAATTATTGTATTTAATTTATATTTTACTCTTTCATTAAAATCATTTTCAAAAACATAATCAGCCGGTTTAATACCCTCGCTATTTTCATTGTTTTTATCATTATTACAATTATAACAGAGGGGTTTATTTAAATTAGTATCAGTATATTTTTTAAAACCTAATCTTTTTACACCGACTGGAAATTCACAAAACCCATTATTTATACATCCTCCTCTATTATTTGGATAAATATCATTTGATTTATAATATGGACATTCTTCATCAGTTGAACATTTTTTATCCCATAAACTATAATATTTTTTAGGAGTTCCGTCAATATTATAATATGAATCGCATTCAAACTTACTTATAATCTCACCATTACCATAACATCCATAATGACCTCCTTTATTACTTTTATCATATCCTTCTTTTACCGCTTCTAAGTAATCTGCTGGCATATCTAACCGTGTTATGAAATTTTCTACTGAACTTATTATATTATAACTCATTATAGGCAATAAACTATTCACCGAGCTTATATATATATCATTAGGGTCCTTATCGCTTGTAGAGCCAACCGCATTTGTTTTTTTGGTTTTATTATAATAATATTTAATGGTATTGTAATTTTCTTTAATGAATGGATAATACGCTTTAATTCTATGAATATCAACATCTTTTAAACCATTAATATAGTATCGCTGATTAAAAATAAACATCATGTATTCACTATCAAATACCATATATGTAAATAAATAATCAAATATTTTATCAGTCTTTTTTAAATCCTCTATTTTAATTCTTTTTAAAGATATGTTATTAATATTTAAATTATAACCTTTGATTAATGCTTGTATAAATAAATAATCGCTCATATATATGTATGCTACAACTTTACCGTAAAGGTTCCATAAACAATCTTCTTTACGTAAAATATTATTACTAACGCATACAAATATTCCTTCCTTGAAATTACTAGTAGGCGCATTATTATTTAGTATATAATAATTTATATATGGGTCTATTAATAATTGTATATTAGCATTATTTGGTATAGTATTATCTCCTATTGTATTTTTATCTATCACATTTGTTTTTTTAATTTTATCAATTATAGTTGGTAAATATGTACTTTCAACAATTATATATTTATCAGATATACCGTTGTCTTTATCTTTAATATTTAAAAAATTATCAGTTATTATTATTGGATTATTAACAACAAATTGTTCATTAATAGGAATAGTACATTTAATTAGTATAAAAATAACTATTATTATTAATATAAGTATCAAAGATATAGATAGTAAATTCATTTTTTTTCTTTCCTTATTAAAATAATAGATAAAGAATGCTTTCAAGAAAAATTATAACACTATTAATATATATAATATTACTTGCAATTTTATTTGCCATACAACCAAATTTATTTTTTGATAAAGATGGAAATATGAGATGCTTTGGCTTTGATATAAATAATTCAAATGACAATTCAGAAACTATTTTACCGCTAATTTTATTTATTCCATTTATTGCGTTAATATCATATTTAATAATATTAATAATTGAAATGATATATACATAAAATAATATTTATTGTTATAATCAGAATAATGGAAGATACACATTATATTGAAAAAGAACCGAAGGCTCCTAGAATTCCCAAAGAACCAAAGGCTCCAAAAATTCCCAAAGAACCAAAGGCTCCAAAAATTCCCAAAGAACCAAAGGCTCCAAAAATTTCCAAAGAACCAAAGGCTCCAAAAATTTCCAAAGAACCGAAGGCTCCTAGAATTCCCAAAGAACCGAAGGCTCCAAAAATTCCCAAAGAACCTAAGGCTCCAAAAATTCCCAAAGAACCGAAGGCTCCAAAAATTCCCAAAGAACCTAAGGCTCCTAGAATTCCCAAAGAACCGAAGGCTCCTAGAATTCCTGAATTAGTTGATGCTAAAAATGATGATGATAATATAGAAGAAATAGATTGTGAATTAATTAATAATGATAATAATTTTATAAATAATTTGTGCGGAAATCATATTATATATAATGATATATTGATATGGTTGCGTAATTTTAATTATGATATTAAAATTTCAGATCAAAGCTGTATAATTGTAGCAGGGCCTACAAGTATTGGTAAATCATATTCTATAAATAAAATATGTAATTATTTAAATTATGAAATTATATTAATAGATAATAATAACTGCTATAATTCGCAATATTTAAAAGATATTATATATAAATCAACATCATCGTCATTTCTTCAAATACTTACAAATAATTTTCAGAAAAAGGTAATAATCATAGATAATTTTGATTCATTATTTATTGCTGATAAAACAATTAACATAACATTATTAAAAATATTACTGGAAAACAAATTAAAGAACATACCAATAATATGTATATCAAATAACGATATCATAAAGAAAATAGGAGATATTAAAAAGTTATGTAATATACATATGCTATCTACACCAAATAATGATGAAATTGCGGAGATATTACAAAAAAGCAATATTGATATAAATAATATTGATAAACTTTGCTTGAACTCTAATGGTAATTTAAATAAACTGTTTAGAGATATTAACAATGATAATAACGATATATTATATAGCGATAGCATAGAGAATTCAAGCGATATAAATATATTATATAGTAATAATTTTAATAGACAGCAAACAAAGAAGATACTTATAAAAGATCCTTGGATGATACCGTTGAAATTTCACGAAAATTTAATAATAAATTTGAATAATCGTAATTTATCGCTAAATAAATATAATGAATATTACAAAAATTTTATATATATAATGTGCTTATACGACTATTATATGTTCAAAGAAAATATAGAGTTTTGCGTTGAATTATTTGCGTCTATGGTATATTTTTTGTCTATATTTAAATATAAAAAGAATTCTACATCAAATATAGGTAATTTTACGAAAATGTTGAGTTATTTATCATTACAGAAGAAAAATATAAAGAATAATTACAATATTAAAAATATGCCTTTATATCAAATATCAAATTATCATATTAGTTTATGTAATAGAAAATTTATTTCCTTTAATTAGATAATTAAATAAAATGGAAGAAGCTAAAAACGAGGGGCTTCCAAATAATAAAGAAGGTATACTAGCAAGTGTTACTGATTCTATTAATAAAACAATAGATACTGTTACTAATGTCGCTAATTTTACTCCATCTGAACCTGTCAAGAAAGTTGAGGTTGCCTCTAATACAATTGCGAACACAACAGCAGAATCTATTGAGAATGTTAAAACTGCTATCACAAACATATTAAACGTAAATGAAAATATATTTTATTTAATAATATTAGCACTTATTATTGCTATAATAGCAGGATATACTCTATATTATATTATAACCGATAATGTGTTATATCAACAAAAGGTTGAAGTATCTGGTACTGATGTGCCTGTTATATGTAATGAATTGTCTTATTTTAAAATAGACAAAATGTTACCAAATTCAAATGGTATTAAGAGAACATATTCTTTCTGGATATATATAAATGATATTAATCAATATAATGGTAGTTACAGACATATTGCTCATATTGGGTCAAAACACCAACAAATAAAGGATTCATCGCCATATATATTCTTAGACAGCAAATCCAATAAAATACATGTTCGGTTCTCTCCAAAAGACGATCCTTTATTGTTAACTTCAACCTTAAATGAACAAGATGAAAAAGACCCATCCAAATTACTAAAATTTGGTGATGAACAAAACGCGTGTGGTATAACTATCAATTATGTGCCTATACAAAGATGGGTTCATGTAGCTATTGTTATTTCAGATGTTAATGGCGGATTTTTATATACATATATTGATGGAGAATTAGCTGATGTAGTAAAAGCTTCTGACGCAAATCTAAATCTTCATGAACTTAATTTTGAAAATATAGGTAATTTATATGTTGGAGGTAGTATTTCAAACACGCAAATAAATACTACCGGGTTTTCTGGATTAATTTCTAAATTTACGATATATAACTATGACTTGAATAAAAATGATATATACAAGGAATATAATAAAGGTCCCTTAAATGGTTTATTAGCAAGTATAGGTATCCCTAATTATGGATTAAGAAATCCCATATATAAATTAAATAATGCTTATTAATATTTATTAATATTATTAATAAACTCCCATAAATTCAAATTAATCTTTAATTATTTTTTTAATTTCCATATTTAAAATAGATAAGATATAATAAAAATGTTAGAAAATAATCCTTTAATGCAAGTTATTATATCCTTAATAATATTATTATTAATGGGATATGTTGGATATAATATATTTTTAATAGAACTTCAAAATATGTTTAAAGGTCAGAATGATATACGTAAAGAAATATATATATTAAGTGGAACTTATGATTTAAGTAATAGTGAAGTTAAATATAATACATCAGATAATACGCAATCAAATTTTAAAGATATTAACCCATCTATTAATCAGGATGGAGGTGCCGAATATTCTTATAATTATTGGTTATTTATTGATCAAGATAAGTTAGATAAGAGTGCCAATAGTGGCGATAGTAAAAAAGATATAATATTATTTTTAAAAGGTGAAAAAATCCTTTACTCTAATAATAAATTTAATTATAACTGTTCAACTGCTAATATTGCTAATAATCCGGTAATAATAACTAAAAATCCTCTTGTTAGATTAAGCGGAGATGGAAAAAAAATAGCAGTTGAATATAATAATATATATAATACCGAATCATATCAACAAGGTTCAATGTATAAAAGTTGTAATGGAATGTCATCTTCAACTGAATGGAATGAAAGGAATAAAAATTTGTTAGGTATTTATGATATTGAATTTAATAGTAAATGGTTTATGGTTACAATTGTTATGAAAGAGGTTTCAGATAGCAATAATGTTTTATCTATAAATAGGGCTTCTTGTAAAATGTATATTAATGGCGTTAAATTATTAGATAAAAAGGTTGAAACTAAATATGATAGTAAAATATATTCAGCAACATTTAAAAATAATTCTTCACCATTTTATATTAATCCACAAATTGATAATCCAAAAACACCATATAGAAAGGTTGGTACGGGAAGTGTATTGAAAATAGCTGACATTAAATATTATAATTATTCTATTAATGAGGATATGATATCATCATTGTATAATAAAGGATTTAATAATAATGTTGCTGATACTACTCCTGCTAATAAGTTAGCAAAATATAATATGGTATCTGTGGATGATATGGAAAATAATAAAATTAAAGAGTTATAATAATTATGTGTATATAATATAATATACAAATGCCACCTAGAATATTATTAAGTGAATTATATACTTTAAAAGATAAGAAGGAACACGCAAAATATAAAACATTTGATAAAATCATAGAAGTATGTCATAAAAAAATAAGAGATACCGCTACTATTGGAAGAATGAATATATTCTATGAAATACCCTTCTATATATATGGTAAACCATTATATAAAATTTCCGACTGTATTGAATATATAGTTAATGCTTTAAGAAAAAATGGACTGTATGTCCAAATATTACCACAACCTAATAATAACATACTATATATATCTTGGAATCCAAGTGAAGTATCTTCAAATATTAAGACATTAGGTTATACAGGTAAGTTATAATGTTATTTTTTTATATATATTATCAATAATATATATATTAATATATATATTAATATATTAGAATATGTCAATTAAATTAAATGATGACCAATATTTATTGTGGATTAAAGACCCAAGTATTTCTCCTTTTACTAATGATTATGGTGAGCGAAAGCACAGAAAGAATATTTTAAGTGATGAAGCATTGAAAAATCCAGTATCTTTCTTAAATAAAATTAAGAGAATTACATTTTATGATACATCAATAAGGGAAGATATAGTAAAACAAATTAAAAGTTATAAACAAAATAATGCACCAAGATTATACACCCTAAATGATAAATGGAAGTATGCGAAGAATGAGATACTTAATCAAAAAAGTGTTAATATAGATTACGTAGAAACTTATTTTGATGTAAATGAATGTAAAAAATGGGTTGACAATCATTTAGTAAATCCGCGCACTGATGATGATATTCAGCAAAACAGCAGCATATATATTGAATTATTATATACTACAATACAATATGGGATAGATATTACAAATATTGAAAATAATTTAATTAAATCATCATCTTCTAAGTCATCTAAGTCTCCTAAGTCTTCTAAGTCTCCTAACACACTTAAAAAGAGAAAAGATAAAATTACTCAAAATATTATAGATGGTATTCAAGCACGATTAATGTTTATGAAAGAAAATGATGAATTATTCTTAAATCATAATATTGAATCATTTGATAAGTTATTAAATATAAATGATGCTGTACCAAAAAAACCTAAATTAAAGAATACAGATAGTGTTTCTACATCTCCTTCTCCTGAAAGTTTAAACTCTGCTGAAAAAAGAAAAATAAGAGATAATATATTAGTTAAAAATGTAGAAGAAAAAGAATTTTATGAATATAATCGTCTTAAAAAACATCAAAAAAAACTTCATAAAATCGCATTAGTGCCTGATGTTGATTTTGATGTTGATGTAAAGGTTTTTTCTAAATTTAAAACATTCCTTCATACTCTTGATAATAAAATTGGAAGATATAAATGGGAAGGATACCACCCATTAATGGATAGTATAATACGAGGTAATAGTGAAGAAAATAAAGATAATGAAGAATTTATAAAATATGTAAAAATATTTTATGAAATGTATAATATTGAATTGAAAGATGATATTACTGATATTGTTAGAAAATTTATTTATAATATTTACGAGCAGATTATAAACAACCCAACATACCAAATATCAAGTGTTTCAGAGTGTTTTTCATATGTTAATAAATCCGCAAAAAATTTTGATAAATACCAAATAATAAGTAAAATAAAAAATGCGCTACATGATTATGTAGATAATTATAGACCTAAATTAGATAGAGATATAATAAAATATTTTAAATTTTTAGTAGAAGATATAATACCGCGATATTATGTATTTGTTCTTCATAAATACAATAATGGGAAAGGACGTGATGAAAGAAAAATTATATTTTATGATATCGAAGGATATTTAAATCATTATTATATTATATTATTTAATAATACTAAACGTATTAATAATATTCAATATAGATTACCAGAAGGAAAAGGCTTCTTAAATGGCAAAAGTTTAATGAGAAAGTTTGCTGCTCTTCTTAATGACCCATATTTCAATTCTAATATTGTTGAAAAAATTATTGTTCCTGATGATGATGATTTGAATGATTTTTCATATGAAGAATGTAAAAACTGGGTAATTATGCCTATTATTAATCCGCGAACATTTGAACAAATATCAATCGATTCACCAATATACAATCGTTTATTGTGTATGACTTATCAATATGATTGTAATTTGATACCACGTATGATAACATCACGTGGTGCTCATATAATAACAGCATTAAAGAAAGTTCTAGAAAAAATATTAATACATTCAGGGAAACCATCGCAAACGAGGGAACAATTAGAAGAGTATATTATTGAAAAACAATTTATAAAAGAAAAAGGTAATGAAATTTCAAAGTTTATTCCAAAAAAAATAGGATTAAAATGGAAAGATTATGGAACTAGTAAACCAAGTAATGGCATTGATATTACTGAACATAGTAAAGCACTAGTGGAAGCAATGGAGATAAAAATCCGTAAAGAGCGCATCGCATCAAGAAGTTCGCAAGACCCTGTTGCATTTTATGTGTTTTTTAACAAGACTGAATGGGATAATTTTGGTATTACAAATATAACAAAAGACAGTTTTATAAAGGTCAAGGCGCATTATTATATTCCAGTTGTTGAAAAGATTAATGACATTCAAGTACGCAAGCCACGAAATAAAATTGTTAGAAATTCTCAATATATTGTTAAAAATCACTATAATATTGTTAATTGCTTAAAATGGGTTATGCAACCTAACAAAGACCCAATTACATCGGAATTAATATATACAGATAGTCCTGAATATAATGAAATTTTTGAACAAGCATTAATTTTTGATTCTAATATTCAACCAATAGATATTACACCAAAAGGAATAGATTTTAAAAAAGAAATATTAAAAATAAAAAAAAAGTTTTTTACTATATCAAAATTTAAAAATAAAAAAAGGGATTATAATATATCAACAGCAAAAAGAGAAGATATAATAAATAATAGTGAAATATGTCAAAGTATTAATAACATATATATAGATGATGAAAATGATACAAAATATATAGATTTTAGAAATAAGATGCTTGAAATGTGCGATAAATATTTGGGAGGAAAACATACCTGTAATTTAGCAACTATTAAGAAGAAACTTAAAGAATTTAATGACAAGTTTGTAAAAGAAAAAAATAAAGATCCTACTGCGTTTAGATATTATGAAGAATCAGCATTATGTTCAGTTATTGTGGATTATGATGCTGAATATACAAGATTAAAATTATATGATAATTCAGTACAAAATAATTATATTAATCAATATAAAAGAATATTTACAGTATATATAAATGAATTAGTAGAAATTCAAGGAAGATTACAAGCAAGGAATAAGAGAGCAATTGATGCCGGTGGTGTAAGCAGAGAGTTTTTTACAAAATTATTTGAAGAATTATTTTGTGATGAAAATAATGAAAACAGACCCTTTATACTACCTGAAAAAAATAGTGGAGCAAATAGGTATTACATAAATCCTAACTTTGAACCTGATGAAAAATTTAGAAAGGTGTTAAAATATATTAATGATAATATGTTTGGTGTTGGTAATTATAATACAGAAACAGAATATGACAATATATATTCTATAATTGGTAAAATTTTAGGGGTTGCTGTTGTTAATGAAGAGATAGGATTACCTAAAAAATTTTCAACATATATATTAGCAAGATTTATAAATCCAGAAAAAAATATAAATAAATATGATATATTATATTTTTATTTAAGAGATTTTAATAATTCTAGCTCTTACATTAATATGATGAACGTGCAACAAAAACATAATATAGAATTTTGTGATTTCACATTTAATGATTATTATATTTTATCAAAATCTTCTAAAAGTAATCCAGGTGGACAACCATTAACAAAAGATAACTATATCAAATATATTCTAGAATTATCTAATTATGCTGTAACTAAAAACTTTATATTTAATGGCGGTGAAGAATCTAATAAAAAAATAAAAGGCTCTAATAAAAATATGAAAGGGCGATATGATTCATTATGTTCGGGGTTTAATAATGAGTTAAGAACATTTTTTAATAATAATAATGTAACTATTGATATTCTTGATAAACTTATTACAAATGAGCAATTAGACCAAGATATTTTAACTGATTTTGCAACAAAAATGAAAATATCAGTTATTAAATATGTAGATGATCGTCATGATGTACAAAGATGGATTACAACTTTAACTGAACAAGAAAAAGAAGCAATAAAAGCAGAATTGAGAACATATTTGACAAATATTATTATAAATAAAAGAGTTAATGATACAGACGAAGAACACTATGAATTCATAAAAAGATTACTTCAGTTTTGGACTGGTTTTGATTACTATGATAAATATGCGGAAAAAGAAGGTGGATATAAATTCTTCTATATGTATGGTGCTGATACGCGCAGATATCCTAATTCACATACTTGTTCTTATCAATTTGATTTTTATGGGTTCCCAGAGGATAAGATAACCGCCGAAGATAGAGAAACATATTTATACGAAAAAATAAAATTTGCTATTTTTGGAGCGCCAGGAATGGATTTAGCGTAAGATAGCAAATTATAGTAAAATTATATATAAAAAATATATGATTATATATATTAAGGAATAATAAAATGCAAATCTTTGTAAAAACTTTGACAGGTAAAACAATTACTCTTGAAGTTGAAAGTTCGGATACTATTGATATGATTAAATCAAAAATTCAAGATAAAGAAGGAATCCCGCCAGACCAGCAACGCTTAATTTTTGCTGGGAAACAGCTAGAAGATGGTAGAACATTAGCTGATTATAATATACAGAAAGAAAGTACGCTTCATCTTGTATTAAGATTACGCGGAGGAAATTAATAAAAATTGATTAATATCTTTGTAATATTAGAATATATATAAATGGAAAACATATATTATTTTAGTCAAGGAAGATTAATTCATAATGTCCCATATACAAAATTTGTAGGTCCTGAGGGAATGAATGAGACAAAGAACACAAAAGAAGAAATACATAATACAAATAGCAAAACAAAAGATAATGGATATAATATCTTTAATTTTCAAATATTTAATTCTAGTAGATTACGATATAAGTTATAAGTAATATTTATTGTAGATATAATTTATATAATAAATCTAATATATCAAGTAATACATCAGTAATACTATCCTTATTTTTAATTTTTAATAAATCATTATCATATAGTAAATCATATGCTTTATTTTCATATAGTTCATGATCTTCATTAAAATTTATATTTCCATTTCCATCATCATTAGAATAAATAGCATATAAATAACTTATAACCATCCTGTCATCTGATGCTTTCTTTATTTTTTTATTAAAATACTTTATGAAATTAAAGCAGGTTTTATGAAATAATTTGGAATAATCAATCTTAATATTATGGGTTCCTTTGCCTCCTATAAAATTATAATATTTTTGAATTTTATCATCAATGTCTGTATTATAGCAGTAAATATAAATTATTTTAAATATATTTAGCTTTACAAATCCTCTATTAAATAGGTTCCATATATTTGCAAATTCATTGTTATCATAATCATATATATTATCATATGTATCATCATTAATATCTATGACAATATCAAGATTATTTTTTAAAATATTAATATCATTATAAGAAAAGTATTTAAGAATCCATACACTTTCATTCAACGTTAATTTTTGCGAATATATATTAACATCATATATATAAAAATCATATTCAGTGTTATTTGTACTGATGCTTTCGTTCGCAAATATTTCCTCTCTTGGTATATTTAATATATACTGTTCTTTGCTATCTATATCAATATTTTTAAAATCTTCGTATGATATATCCGTTTCAAAATCACCCCATGTAAAATTTGTAAGTTTTTCTCCATATACACCAAATCCGCTAGAAAGATTAGAATCATGTGGAAAGATATAACTGAAATAATAAGTTTGATATCCTAAATAATATATAAATTTTGATAGTTTCTTATCATTTAAGAACATACCTATAATATTTTTTATAAAATTATGTTCTAAAATAATATATTTTTTCCTAATATATTCATCGCAAATTATATTATTAATTTTTATAGTAATATCATCAGGAAATCTGTTATTATCTTCTAATAATAATGGTTTGTCATTTAATATACTTGTTAAAACCATATATTTTATAAACTTATAATTTTAATAATATATATAGTAATATCATTTTTTTATTTATATAATAATCTTTACATTTACAAAATTTGGTCTGATTTATTAATAAAAAAATAAAAATTGATTAACTTGCTTTATATTTTTAAGCAAGTAATAAAGTAAAATAACAAGGTAAATAACAAAATGAATAACACTAACAAGATTAGCTCTCGCGCATTCAACTCCTATGCTAATAAATGTGAAAATTTTGAAGATGTTAATAAAATTCCACGTGAATTAAAGAGAGCAGATAATAATGAAGTAAATTGTAAAAAAGAAGCACTTAAATCAAAGGATGCTCGTCTTTCTTATAAGAATAGACGCAGTATTAATAAGGATTGGAAAGATTTTAATAATAATATGTAAAATAGGTAATAATTAGAAAGAACTAATAAAATAGTAAAAACTAAATAAATAAAAAAGATTAATATGTGTTTTGTATTATATAATTATATATTTTTTATTTTAGAGATTGAATGGTTCTATCGCAACTTTATGAAATATTTTCATAACATTTTCTGGCGTATATTCTGAATATGCGTTCCAGTTTTTTTCTTTTAATACTTTTTTATCCATAGTTGTAAGCATATTTATCATATCAATCAAATTTTCGCGATTATAATACCATAATCCTTTATTTTTTAATATATTTACATGCTCTTTGCTATCACATAGATTAGTAGCAATTACAGGTTTATTACATATAGAAAACTCGGCAATCGCAAGACCAAAAGTTTCACCATCAGTTCTTGCCCATATCATAGCATCACATGTATTAATAAATTTTCTTTTTAAATTTAGATCTACAATAGCATCAAGATATATAATATTAGGAAGATCTTTACAAAATTTATCAGTATTTACAAACAAAAAATATATATTAGGATTTTCTTTTGCGATATCATATACCACTTCGTGAACAAATGGAATATTAAATTGTTCTTTACCTCCGTGTCTTCCAAAAACAGTAGCATTAACAGGTATATTTAATTCATTTCGCATATCTTCTTCGTGATATGGTAAACTTACAATATGTGGTATTATAGGTATATTATCATTATAATGTAATACCGATTTAGATATTGCCGAATAAACTTCTCCATGTTTCTCGCTACAATTAAATACACAATGTATTATATTTTTAGCATTTGTACTTAAAATTCCATCATCTTCACCTGATTTAATACTGTACAATATTTGAATATTGTGTTTAAGTACATAATCATCAAACTCAAAAAAGTGTATACCTATAACAACTTCAAATTCTTTTTTAAATTTTTCTATAACTTGTTCATCATTATTATCATTCATTTTATCATAGAAAATAAATGATTTATTTTTTAAAATAGTTTGATTATAATAAGCATAATCATATAAAGCAATTTCAGAACCACGCAATCCTAAATGATTTGCTAAAAACCCAATATTAACCATTTATTAACATATTTAATAATATAAGTCTTATATGTTGCTTAAATATATATGAACATATTAGATATAGTATAATTATAATATATATGAATTATCTACATATAATACCATATGATATATATATTCAAATATATAAATATATATACAATGATTGTATGAAAGAGCTTATTTTTAATTATAAAAATAAGAGAGAAAATAAATATAAATATAAGTTTATTAAAAATATACTTAATGATGAAAATAAGATATATTATACATCATTAAGTATATTTAATATGGTATCATTAGGAATTATTAACAAAAATGATAAATGTGAAGAGTCATATTATAGAAATAAAACAGAAGAGTTGGAAGAATTGTATTATTTATCAGAAATAAATATTAATAATTTTTTACAATTTCATTATAATATTCTTATTACAGAACTTCCTGATAATTTTAAAGAAGCAACATGTATTAAATTAAAATTATCTAATATAGATATATTACTAGGGTTTGAAGAAGATAATGAACTTATATATTTTCCAATCTATTATTTTTTGAAAGACGAACTTAGGTCTTGGCTTGAATTAATTTACTATACTAATAAATTATTTACTAAATTTTTATTAATACATAACTTGATAATAAATATAAATTTTTTTACATTATATAAATTTGACACAATTATAGAAAACGGTTTTACAATTATAGTTCCATATTTTGATGAACATATTATATAAATATAATTACTAATTATATAAATATAATTTATATATATTACATAACAACATATCAATATAATAATGTATAATAGCCTGTATTATATATTTACAAAAGATTACAACGATGATTATAGTAATAGCACATTATATCTGAAAGATAAAAATAATAAAATGAAAATAATGATTGATAGCAAAAATAAGGAATTTAATTATTTAAAGAAAAAGTATGACAAACTGTGTCATCGTTATAATTCAATTGAGTGGAAATATAATGAATTATTATTAAATACACATTATAGCAAAGAATATTATAATAGATTAGAGATTAAATATAATAATTTATTAAAAAAATATAATGAATCATTAGATAATGATAATAAAATGTATGATGATGTTCAAATTATAAATGATGATTACGAGCAAATATAAAAACATCAAATATATATAAAAACATTAAACATTAAATATATATAAATGAAATTAGATTGTGTATTAACAGCTGTTAATGATAATCCTTTATATATAGAGTTTATACCTATATTTATTAAAACATGGAATAAGTTGTATCCGGGTGTTGATGTTAAAATTATATTGATATCAAAAAAAATACCTGATGAATATATGCTATACAAAGACAATATTATTCTATTTGAACCAATAGATAATGTATTAACAAGTTTCACATCACAATTAATACGTTTATTGTACCCATGTATATTAAATTATGAAAATGGTGTTATGATTACAGATATGGATATTCTACCTATGAATAAAACTTATTATACTGAGTATATTAAAGATATTGATAATAGTAAATTTATATATTATAGAGGTGATATATGTGGCGAAGATAAACAACTTGCTATGTGTTATAATGTTTGTACTCCAAATGTATGGAAAGACATTTTTAATATTCATTCAGTAGAAGATATCAAAATATTAATTAAATCAATATCAGATAATAATATAATTAGAGAAGGGCATGGAAATATAGGTTGGGATATAGATCAGAGATTTTTATATCTAAGAGTCATGGAATGGAAAAATAATCCAAATGATGTGGTTTTTTTATTTGATAAAGATACAAAATATTGTAGGCTGAGTAGACATGATTTTACTATGAGTAAAATAAATAATGTGATTATAAATAATATGGTCTTTTTAGTTGATGGCATAAATGCAACAAAATTAGTTGATGGCATAAATGCAACAAAATTAGTTGATGGCATAAATGCAACAAAATTAGTTGATGGCATAAATGCGGCAAAAAAAGATATTAAAAATGCCATATCTGAGGGATATTTTTCGGATTATCATTGTTATAGACCAATGAGTATGTATTATGATATTAATAATGAAATTTATAATTTACTACCTGATTAAATTATCATTAATAATTAAATTATCATTGATTTTAGTTTTATCAGTATCATAATATAATATCATTAATTATAGTATCATTAATTATTGTTTTATTTTTAATATACCAACGTGTAACAAAATAAATTGCGATTACATCAGTTGTTAGTTCTAGTAAAAACATATCAATTTGTGCGAGGAGCATATGAATATAGATTAACCAATCAAACCATGAATATACAGTATTTGTAATTGATATTTCATATTGATGTGAAATTTTGTTTATTTCTGTATTTTGCGCATTCATGTTTTGTACATTTAGAGTAATCCATGGAAATATAATATTATGATCAAGATTTCTTATTATTGTATTGATTATCGCATATAATACAATTAAACTATATTTCTCTGGTGTATCTATTGTAAATCCTAGAATAATAAGATCAGGTTGAGGTCCAAAACGATAGAATTTATTATCATCTGAATATATTGTTAATATATATGATATCAGCAATATTGATATTATAAACATCCATACCATTATAATACGAGATATAATTAATGGTTTTATCATGCTATCATTAAATTAATAAATAATACTTCTATCATTTTTTAGATTATAATTTACATAAGACTATTTTATAATATATAAATAAAATACAATGATTTTTTTTAGAAATTATTTTTATGAATTACCAGATGACATACAAAATAATATATATAAGCATATTTTTAATAGTTGCCTTTGTGATATAAAAAAAGACAAAAATATAAAATATATTAATAGACTGTATATAGCAAATAATAATCCAAAAAATACTTGCGTTTTTTCTATTAAACCTAAATGGTTATTTTATGATAAAAATAGCGATGAAGAAATAGAATATAAATATAAAAAGGTTGCTTACTTAGAAGATTATAAAAACAATATAAATGAATTACTATATTTAGATAGAGAACATTTAATTCGCGACATATCTCATTTAAATATTTACACAATTAGTTTTTTTTTATATCCTCTCTCTAACTCTGGTACAAATTTTAAAAAATATTTAACAATTTGCTTTAATTTTTTTGGATATTATGACAAAAATATGATTAAAAATATCAAAGTTGTTGGGGATAAGATTGATATTACATTTATTCACAAATTTAAATGTTATGCGGATATTTATTACAATGTGCAAGTAGGATATAATATATTATATAATTTATTAAGTAATATAATATATACAGAAGAAAATATTATAAAATATGCTAAGTTAGTAGTGTTATTTAGATGGATAGAAAATAATGCGGTTTTTAAAGAATGTAAAATAGATAATAATAAAATATCCCCTATATTTGAAGAAAAATTTAGTAAAAATTAATAGCTCATTTATATAAAGAATATTTAATAATTATTAATAATAATTATGGATCTTGATATTATTAATGAGATTAATAATGGCAATTTATTGTATTATGAAAATTTGAAAACATATGTATATCATTTGTGTGCTAATAAATTATACATAGACCAATATAATATGAATGAAAATAGCAAATTATTTAAAAATGAAAAAACATACTATTGGATATTTGATGCTCCTGGTGAGAACGCATTAGGACATTGGATATATGAAAGTTTTATATTTGTTCATATATTAATAGGATTGAATAAAAAAATAAAAAATATTAAGATATTAACAAGAAATAATTGCAAATATGTTAAAACTATATTAAATTTCTTTAATATTGAGAATGAGATTGTTAATGAAATAAGCAACTATAATAATGTTTGTTTTTTTCCAAAAGTTTATTCACTAAATACTACTCCTACACAAATTGAATGCGATGAATATTATAATAAACATTTAAATTTATACATACAATATATACAAAGTAATCTTCAAATTGTTAAAAAAATCAAATCACTTTTTTTACCAAGAAATGATACTGATAATCATAATGAAAATGATAGAATTATAAATAATACAGATAATATTAAAAAGATTGTCATACAAAATGGAGGAATGGTACTAGATACATATAGATTTAATAATATTAATTACCAATTTACTATTGTTAATAACGCAGATATAATAATATTAGATTATGGGTCATCTTTATATTTTAATTGTATTTTTTTAAAAAATAAGAAAATTTATGTTTTGGATGATAAAAATTTATATACTGAACAAATGGCATATGAAAGTTTGCGGTTGTTGTATAAAATAATTGCTGATAATAACGATGTTAAAATGATAACAACTCATAATTTATCATTAATTGAAGATATTACAAAATAAAAAGGGTAGATGATAGTAATTTATATTCTAATACAATAATAAGTAATCATAACTAGAACAAATGATGTATATATGTACATAAATATATTAATATTTCTATATATATTATCTATATCTTTAATATTATCATGTGAAATGGTCATATAGTTAGATACATTGGTGCAAATACAAGTGTTATTTTTATATTCATTAAAATCCTTAATAATATTTTTAATCTTAATATTCAGTTTTCTGTAATCGCTTTCTCTGTTTCTGATATCAATAAATAAACTATTTGTTCTTCCTTCATATCTATTAATTATATTGTTTATCTTTTTGTTAAATTTATTAGTAAAATAATAATAATCATTAGAAACTTTAATGATATCATATTCTATATCAGCAACATATTTTTGAAAGTCTCTATTATTATTTATTTTAGTTATTGAGTTTATAGATGTTGATGATGGTAAAGATGGTAAAGATGTTAATGATTGTAATGAATTTGTAGAACGTCTCATATTAATATAATTGTATTGATTATTAATCTTTAATTATTTTAAATTACTATATAAAATATTATTTTATATCAATTTTTCCATATTATATTTAGATATGATATATTCGTTAATTTTTTTAATTTCTTTTTCAGGATAATAATGATAATAATGTTTATTATTATTAAATATCATTCGCCATAGTTTATATACATAATTACATTTACATATAAATATTAATCCTGATATATTAGAACACAAATCTTTACTTAGATAATTAAGTTCTTCTTTCATTTCTATGCTATAAACATACTTAGTTTTTTCATATAAATCATAAATTTTCTTTGAATTTTTAATATTGCTTAAAAATATTTTATATAATTCTGGTATTACTAAACTTGACATCTTATCTGTATAAAATGTATTAAGAGTTTTGACACCATCTCTTGAAAAATATTCACTATAATGTTTAATAATGAAAGAGAGTTCTACAAATGTTTCAAAATTTATGCTATATATACTATTAGCAATACTATCAACTATTTCTATATCTGTTATAATATTATAAATACTACTATTATTTAGAAATATATCATCACATTCACAAGGTGATAATACTATTAATTCGTCTAATATATTAGCATAATCATATATCATGTCTTTAATTAAATAATTATAAATATTTGATTTATATGTATATGATTGTTTTATAGAATTACGATAATAATTTGTAAATATGAAGGTTTCCTCAATTCGCTTAATTATAATTTTATATAATTTTTTGTAGGTCTCCGCAGATTTATAGTTATTATTAAAAATACTTAAATAACTGGGCTCATTTATAGCGTAAGCGAGATTACTTATATTTAATTCAACAGAATCATTAATATTTGTTGAATAATAAACATCACTTTTAATATTATTATAAAATCTCAAATATATATATTTTTTATAATTAAATGACTGTATAAACTCATTTATATTAAATAATATCAATTCATAATAATTACCGCGTGCTAAATCATATGCTTCTACATCTTCACATATACTTTCAATACGTAAAGCCTTTTCATATTCAAAACTTGCTATATAATTATTATAATCTTCAAAAATTTCATTATGTTCTTTTATGTTTTTTTGCTCATTAAGATATTCTTTAATAACACTATTTGTTAGGTCATCAGTTAAAATATTATTATAATATTCTGACATTATAATATATATTATTGTAAATATATATATACATATATATCATTTTTTTACACCTTAGACATGTAAAACGCAAATTTAACAGTAAAAAATATATTAAATAAAAATTGATATAATATCTATGTTATATTTTAACACACACATAAATATAATGAAATCGCTTATTATAGTTGAAAGTTTTACAAAAACAAAGACAATAAAAAAATATTTAGGAGATTCTGATGTTACTGTAACATTTTCAGGAGGACATATTTATAATTTACCTAAGGATACATTGGGATTTGATACTAATACATGGGATATTAGTTATGTTCCTACAAATCTTAGCATTATTAAAAATATTAAAGAATTAGCAAAAAAAGCGGATATTATATATTTGGCAGCAGATCCAGATTTAGAAGGAGAAGCAATCGCATATAGTCTTAAAAAATGTTTAGCTAATATTATTAAAGACAAGGTATGTCATCGTATAACATTTAATGAAATTACTAAAAATGCTGTAATAAATGCTATTGAAAATCCTAGAACAATAGATATGGACAAAGTAAACGCACAAGAAACAAGGCGTATTGTTGATAGATTAATTGGATACAAGGTATCACCTGTATTATGGAATAAGTTTAACAAAAATTATCTTAGTGCTGGAAGAGTTCAAATAGCAAGTCTTATTATATGTATTAATCAAAGAACGCGCATTATTAACAAAGAAATAATTCCATATTGGACTATTGAAGGTAAATTTAGTATTCGCAAAGACCTAGTAATATTAGGGTCATTAAATGTATATACTGATGATAAGACTGACGATAATATTGACAACAACAAAGATAACAGCAAAAAATTAATAGAATATAAAATAAGAGATATAAATATTGTTAAAAATGTTTTAAATAATTTAAACATTAATACAAAATATAAAATAATTCATGAAACAAAAATAAGGAATGTTAGTCCACCTCCACCATATACTACAACAACACTCCAACAAGATGCGTACAATAAGTGTAGATTTAATTCAAAAATTACTATGAAATTAGCGCAAGATTTATATGAACATGGACATATTACTTATATGCGTACAGATTCTACAATTATAGGTGAAGAAGCAAAAAAGATGATTTTATCATATATTAGAGAAACGTATGATTCTCCTACATTATCATTTGCCAAATATAGAACATATAAAACAAAAGTAGTAAACGCGCAAGAAGCACATGAGGCTGTTAGAATAACAAACCCAAAATACAAAACAATATCATTTGAAGGTTCTACAAAAAATCATGAAAAGTTATATGAATTAATATGGAATAGAACAGTTGCGTCTCTTATGACAGATGCGACATATAATGATATATATATTAAATTTAAATCGGATATATCTGAATATATTTTCTGCGCAACTAAGTCATTCTTGAAAGAATTAGGATTTACTATTATATATAATAATAAACTTGAAAACTCTGATGACTTTCTAAATATAATTAAAAATAATAATTATATATCAATATCTAAGGAATATTCATCTCAGGGAACAATAGATAATATTCCTTCGCTATATAACGAAGTTCAGCTAATAAAAGAATTAGAAAAAGAAGGTATTGGAAGACCATCTACATATTCCTCAATAATTGACAAACTTTTAGAAAAAAAATATGTTGAAATAGGATCAAATCCGCAACAAGAATACGAAATAGAATGTTTCAAAAAAAAGAAAGACATCGTTATATCTACTAAGAAAATTAATTTAGGTGGGCAACAAAAAGATCTACTAGTTCCAACAGAGTTAGGTTTAGAAGTTATAAAATATATATATGAAATATTTCCTTACTTATGCGATTTAAAATTTACTTCTAAAATGGAAGATGAATTAGATAAAATTATAAATGCCGCTATGACAAAAGATATTATTTTAAATGAATTATATACAAAAATTAAATATTCTGTTGAAAATGCTAATATGGATGCTTCAAATTTTGGTGGTGGTATACATAGTGGAGAACAATCAAGTAAAGTAAGCAAAGAAAAGAAAACAGGGATCCTTACAACACGTTATGGTGTATGTTATTATAATAAGGAATTAGATAAGTATACTAATATTGAACCTTATCTTAAATGGAAAAAAAAGGGAAAAGAAGAATTAACAGAAGAAGATATAAAGTTTATAAGTTCTCTTCCAAAACCAATAGAATATTTAGGAAAAAAATATAATTTACATTTAGGTAAATTTGGCATTTACTTAAAAGATGATAAAAATAATAATCATAAACTAGATAAAAAATTATGGAATAATTATTGTTAATCATATGCCGATAGCCCTTTCTTACCATTTTTAAACCAGGACATAATATATTTATCTGAAAAATCAGGATGGACAGTATCATTATGATAATCAATATCAATACAATTATCTATCATATTTTTGCATTTTTTACAAAACCATTTTGAATTATTATTCATATATTCTATTTATTATTATATATTTAAATGCTAATTGCTTATATTAAATTAGCTGGAGATACTATTCGCATATTTAATATCAGCAATTTTTTTATGCACTATATCTTTCCAATATTCATAACAAATTAAATCTCTATTGGGTTCTTTGTAAACTAAATCTAAGTTATCATCATTTAACATATTTACCATCTCATCAATATTATTATAAATCATATTTGTTGTAAATATATTTTTATATAACTCATTTACATTTGATATAGGGATAGTTCCTAAACCTATTGCTTCATAATGTCTATAACAGTCATCCCTATCACCAATTGGTGATAGTATAAATTTAGCACATGCAATTTCTTTCCTATATTCTGTTGTTGTAAGCCAAGGAACTTTTGGAATTTTTTGTCTACATGGATTTGTAGCATAACTTAGTGATACATTAATTAAATTTTTAGTTTTTTTAATATTTATTGAATTATATAAAGATATAGCATATGCATGAACATTAATAAATTCATATTGACCAGAATCTGCGTAAATTCCATATGGAAATGCTAAATATTTATCGCTATTGTCATATATAGGATTTTGAGATACCCATAGCAAAACATTTTTATGTTCCAAAATTTTATCTGTTAGTTCGGATTTAAAAATTTGCGGTAAATTTGCTTTTCCTGTTGCTAATATAATTTTTTTATCTATTTTCTCTAATATTTCATAAAAAAATTGATTCAAAAAATCTGTTTGACAATATATTATATCATAGTCTTTTATTTTTGATAAGTCGTTATTATGTAATAAATCACCTTTATTTATTAAAAAATGTTCTACTTGATAATAATGATCACACATATATATTAATGAATAATGATTTATTATAAGTTTTTGACATGTTGGAAGATCTAATGTATTATTTTCAATTAATAAACTTAGTTCTTTCATTAATTTTTCATAGTACATTTTAATATTAATATATAATTATATCAATAACTTTATATATATTTATAAATTATTTCTTAGATTTAAGATTTTTATTAAGTTTATTAAGTTCAAACGCTATATTAGATAATGATGTAGCAATTGAAACTCCATATTCGTCAGTTAAGAAATTATTAAATACATTATATAAATCCTCTGATGTTAATCCTTGGTCATCATATTCTTCTTCATCATCGTCTTCATCATCGTCTTCGTCATCGTCTTCATCATCGTCTTCATCATCATCTTCATCATCATCTTCATCATCTTCGTCATCTTCGTCATCTTCGTCATCTTCGTCATCTTCGTCATCTTCGTCATCTTCGTCTTCCTCTATATTTTCAATATTCTTTATAACTTTTTCGCGTTTTAGAGTATCTTTTGTAATCTTGTCTGAGCAGTCAGGCGAACATTCTTCTGAACATTCATTAATATCAACATTATCATCCTCTTCTTTGATTGTACATCTAGAAGATTTCTTACTTTTTTTAGAGACTTTTTGCATATTTTGCATACTATTTAAAAATGACATAATATCAATATTATTTAATTTATCTTTATTCATTACCTTCCTATTTTATTATATTGATAATATTTCTTATATATATTTTTTTTATAAATTATTATATTAAGAGATTAATAATGTTTAATTATTTCTTATACTTTACAGGTATTTTATTTGGTATTTTTCTAATACTTATTATAATATCTGATAAGGGATATTTTAAAACATTATTTATAAATTCTAAGGAATACTTTAATAATAATAATAATGCTAATATCAATAGTATCAATAGTATTATTAATGAAAAAATAGATATAATAAAACCCCCTTTTTTAAAAGAGGTAACCACCACTACAACAGGTAACGATGATGATACAAATGTCGTATTATCTAATAGTGATATTATAGATAACTTCAATTTTAAAAAATTATTAAAAAGAAGAGATTTAAAAGTTTTGATATCTTCGTATAACAAAGATAATATTAATAATTTAGAATGGATAACAGATAACAAAGATTATAATAATAATATAATTCTAAAATTAAGTAGTAATGATATTACTAAGGAATTATATAATTTAAATCCTTTAATTAATGGATATAATATACAGAATGTAAGTATTGAAGGTCCCTCAAATACTATAATGTATAGCAATGATAAAACTATAAATAAATTTTCAATATTATTTACATTTATGTATAAAAAATTTAATAATAATAATAATAATTTATTTATTATTTATGGGATTGATAACAAAAATATAGTAGTTAACATTAGAGAAAATAAATATAGCAATGAATATTATAATGTTAATAATACAAATGACAATGATGATTTAAATAGTTCATATGATATAGATGATGGTGTTAATTTATTAAATAATTATCATTATTATGATAATTTTGATATATTATCAAATAAAGCCAAAGAACAAAAATCTTATAAACTTTCATATTCTGAAAAATTATATACAATAGAAATAATAATAGATGATAGTATTTACAATATTAACAATATTAATATGGAAAAGATAAAAGATGATGTAATTTTTCTTGGGTTAATAATGAATATAGATGATGTTGAATTTCATTTAAATAATTTTAAATACGAATTTAAAAGAAAATCCGCAAGTGAAATTAAAATAAGTAAGCACCCTTTTATAATTAATAAGAATAAAAATTGTGATATTGTTTTATATAGTTTTGCTTATTTCAATGATGCTATTAGCAAAAAAGAATTAAATGAATTCAAACTATATAATAAATATAAATTACATGGGGTTGATAATATGAATGATGATGTAGATAATTCAAATATAATGAAAAATACTATATAAAACTAAAACACATATTTATTTTATAATGATTAAAGGTGCTATATTTATTTTGACACAAAATACGATTGAAAGGAAAATATATTTAAAAACATGTTTGTATTTTCTTTTTAAAAACTTTAATGCTAAATTTCATTACCCTGTAATTATACTACATGAAGGAGATTATACAGATGACGCAAAAAATGAGATTATTACAGGGATACGTATGGAATGTCGAGATTTTATTAAATTTAAGCAAATAGATAATGAAGATTTTTGTATTCCACCGCATATTGATATAGATAAAATGAATAGTATTATTGACCTTCATATTGTACCATATTGGCGTAATCAAAAATATCGTTCTATGTGCTATTTTTGGATGAAAAACTTTTATAAATATACTAAGGAATATGATTATGTTATGCGTATTGATGATGATAGTATTATTGAAGAGCCAATAAAAATTGATTTATTTGAATTAATGAGTAATAAAGATTATATATATCTATCTAATATCTTACATCTTGATTGTAGTCTTTGCAATTACGGAATGAAAGAGTTTTTTTTAAAACATTATGAAGATGAAAAGGTTAAAATTAAAGAATTATTTGTAGATCATAAAATATCAAATGATAGCCCATTTTTTGATAATTTTAAAAAACTTTATCAAAAAATCAATAATGAAGAATATAATGAAAATTCAGTAGAACTTAGTATGCCTATTATGTATTATAATAATTTTAATATTATTAATGTTAAAATTTGGAATGAACCAAAAATACAAAAAATTGTAGATAAGATTGATGAACAAGGATACATATTTTATTGTAGATGGGGAGATGCGCCTTTGCAAACAATTATTCTATCACTGTATGATAGTAGCAGAATTACAAAAGTAAATTTCAAATATAGTAAAAGATTACAGCGAGAATCTTTTAAAGACGATGTAGGTAAATTTCATTCGTATATGCCTGGAAGTTATGATAATAATAGTTGTATTTCAAAGAATACGTAAATATTATAAGAAAAAAATAATAATTGTATTAATATCTATATTTTTTTTAAATTAATAATTATAAAAATTATTAATCAAAACTAGAAATCTTTTTATAGGTATAATTAACATCAGAGCTTGTAGTATTTACAATATCGGTTTCATAAAAATAGTAAAATATTTGTAGTTGTTTGAGCATATAATTTTATTATAATATATATAATAAAATTATTTTTATATAATAAAATTATATAAATTGATATATATAAATATAATTATATATATAATAATATGGAATTTAAAATAGCGGATATCAACAATGATCCAATCGGATTTATTAAAAAAAATAAGAAAAAAGATATAATCGCATTTCTTATGAAGGCTGATGATGCATGCTTTAATAATGATAATTGTTTAATAAAAGATGACATATATGATATTATTAAAGATCATGTTCAAACTAAATATCCTAAGGACAAATATTTCAAGCGTATTGGAGCCGATGTTAAAAATAAGGTGCTTCTTCCTTATTATATGGGTTCGCAGAATAAGATTAAAGACAATGAAAAAGATATTTTAAAATACAAGCAAAAATATGAAGGTCCTTATCTTGTAAGTGATAAATTAGATGGTGTTAGTTGTCTTATTATATATAATAATGATGATATCAAAATATATACTCGCGGTAATGGAACAGAAGGACAGGATATAACGCATTTATTAGAATATGTTAATGGAATTCCATCACTTAAAGATTCAAATATAGCTGTACGAGGCGAATTAATTATATCAAAGAGTAATTGGGATATATTAGGGGATATGGGAAAACAAGGAGCAAACCCTCGTAATACTTTATCTGGTGCTATAAATAGTGATATTCTTAATAGAGATATATTATCAAAGATTGATTTTGTTGCGTATTCATTAATTAATCCAGAAGTGAATAATGGATTGCCTATGTTGCTTGAAAAAAACTTCAAAGTAGTTAATAATAAAGTATTACCAACATTAGACTTAACAATACTATCAAATATACTTCAAGAAAGACGCAATATGGGTGAATATGTAATTGATGGTATTGTCATATGTGATATTAGCAAATATTATAAAATTGAAAAAGATAAAAATCCAGAGCATTCTTTCGCTTTTAAATCTATACATACTTTGGAACAAGTTGAAGTCATAGTAACAAAGGTTGAATGGAATGTATCAAAGGATATGTATATGAAGCCAATAGTTATGTTTAATGAAATTGAATTAGATGATGTTAAGATAAAGCAGGCTACAGGTTTTAATGGCGCCTATATAGAAAAAAATGTTATTGGTCCTGGTTCGCGAATTATTATTATTCGCTCTGGTAATGTAATTCCTCATATACAGAATGTTTTAACACCTTCTGCTAACGGAACACCTAGTATGCCAGGAACTGGTATAGAAGGCGTTGATTATAAATGGAATGATACACATGTAGATATATTGATGATTAATAAATCAGGAGATGTTAATAGAGATTATGATATTAAGAATTTAATGTATTTTATGAAAACAGCAAATATAGAGAATATGGGACCTGGCAATATATCTAAAATATATGATGCAGGTTTTGATAATATTAAAAAGGTTGTTAATATTACAAAAGGTGAGTTATTACAAATTAATGGCTTTAAGGATAAAACAGCGGATAATATTTTTAAAGCCCTTTCTAAAATAAAAGATATTGATTGCTTGATTTTAATGGACGCGTCTAATATTATGGGTCGCGGGTTTAGTTATAAAAGATTAAAATTGATTACGGATGCGTTCCCATTTATACTAATTCATGATAAAAAGAATAGGGATAAAAGTTTAAAATTAAATGTAGATGACTTGATGAAAATTGATGGTATAGCAGATACATCCGCAAAATTATTTTTAATTAATTTGCCAATATTTTATGATTTTTATGATAATTTAGGAATTAAATGTAAAGGAGTTAAAAAAGATATAGTAATTGCTAATAATACTAATATATCTGGAAAATCATTTGTATTTACTGGATTTAGAGACAAAGACTTAGAGACATATATTACAAATATGGGTGGTTTTATAAAAACTATTATAAGTAAAAAAACAGATTATCTTGTAGTTGCTGATTTAAACGATAATAGTAATAAGGTTGATAGAGCAAGAAGCTTAGGCATTCCAATAATACTTAGAGATAATAGTATATTTACATAGAATTGTATAATAATAATATTAATATCATTAATAATATTATTAAAAAATGATTATATAAACCTTATAATTTTCTTATAACTATAATAAATGGAGTTCTGTGAAATTTGCGATAATATGCTATATGTTAAGTCAAATGATAAAAATATGCTTGTTAAATATTGCAAGCATTGTGAATTTGAAAAGGTAGAAACAGACAATAAATGTGCTATTAAAATCTCAAAGACTATTTATAGCGAAGATGATTTACTATATAATCAACATGTAAATAAATATCTTCGCTTTGACCCTACATTACGTCGCATTAATGACCCTCATATTACTTGTAATAATGATAAATGTATTGAAGAAAATGCGAATAAGCAAATTATATATATTAAATATGATTCTAAAAATATGAAGTATCTATATGTATGTGATAATTGTGGTAAAACATGGAAACAGGTAAATAATAATTAGTAAGAAACCATATTATATAAAAATAAAAAATGATACTATTATAATAGAATTTAAGGAGCAATATACCAATATGTCTCTTATATACAAAACAGCTAATATTGAAGATGTAAGTAAAATCAATGAATTATTGGACAAGAAAGACAAAATTTCAAAACCAATCATGACAATTTATGAATTTGATAAAATAATGGGAATGCGAACGCAACAGTTAGCATCAGGAGCAATGCCTTTTGTAAATATTGAAGGAGGGAAATTAGTCATCAGTAGTAATATGGAGCTTCGCAATATAGCATTAATGGAACTAGAAGAGGGGCGATTACCATATATTATAGAGAGGGTTTTATCAAATAAAAAGAAGGAATATTATCGTGTTGGTGATTTAAATCTAGTAGCTATACGCGATAGAATGCGAAAATAGCTTTTATGTTATATATTCCTAAGTATTATTTATTTTTTGAGCAATTTATATAATAATCATATTTTTTATTTATAATATTTATAAAATATAGAAAATATAGATGAATAATATATTTAAATTACATAGCATAAAATTAATTTGTGGTAAAAATAGAAATATATATATAAAAACTAATAAAAAAACTTCTAAATTATCCAAAACCAAATATATTAAATATAAAGGTGAATATATTAAATTAAATACTTTTATAAAAGAATATGATAAGAATAATAAAAAAAAGGGTATAAATCATGGTAAAAAAAATGTTATTATAATAAATAATATAAATGACATTAAAGATAAGAAAATAAGAGACCTTTTTAATAAAACATTTAAAAAAAATGCTAAAATATATATATATACAGATAAAAAATTATCAAGAGGAGGTGCTTTTAAAGATGATGTATCAAGAAATAATGATATTGTAGCACCTAGAAATTTTGATGCTATACCAACCACTCATCATCATAGATCACATAGCGGGGTTGACAATTTGATTCCATATAATTTAAAAATAGATTATAATAACAATTATGATGATATAATTACAGAGATATTAGAAATAGGTAAGACTAAATTATTTGAAAGAATAAATAATTTAGAATATACTATTGTTGTTGATGGAACAACATTTGTAATAAGACCTTTTATAGATTTTGCACCTTATAAAAAAATTTTTTTATATTTTTATATTAATACTGATCAATTTAATGATAATGGAATCCAAAAATGGATAAAAATGCCTTTGCATCTTTCGCTTTTTTTAAATGATATGATTGAGAGATTTGATAGAACACGCCCACCAGAAATTAAGTGTTTAACAACAGGACATATTCATATAACAAGCGATGATAAAATAGGGTCTTTTAATATTTCAACATTATTAGACTCAACTAAATTTAATAGTAGAACATCTGCGACGGTTTCAATATCTACTCATACCTATTTAATTGCTAAAAATTTAGAACAGGCAGAACATATAATTAAAACTCATAGGGAACAAATTTTTAAGGATTGGTATTATGATTCAACAACTGAATCAGAAACAAGTACTCTAAAATCAACATTATATATCCCAATTAATAATAAATGGGGACCTATTCATAAGTCTGGTGATGGAAATAACACAATCATATTATCATCAATACAAAAACAAAAAATATATGAATGTTTTAATAAACTACAATACATAATTAGCAACATATTATATATATTATATAAAGAAACAGGTTCTGATACTAACCTTAAAACAAATGTTTCTGGTATTGTAATGATAGATAATTATAAACTTCATTCTTCTGATCGTGTGAAACCAACATATTATTTAACATATACACAACCAACATACCCATCAAATATTAATATTAGATATTTACATAGGGATATAACTAAGAGAAAAGGTTTAATATATGAGAAAGATTTAGAGAATGCAAGTGTAAATACAGGTTTTTGTCCTGGAACTAAACCACATAGCGCACACAGTGCTCCAAGTGCTCGTTCTCATCCTCTTCCTCCTGCACCTCGTTCTCATCCTCTTCCTCCTGCTCCTCGTTCTCATTCTCCTCCTCGTCGTTCTTATCCTCTTCCTCCTGCTCCTCGTTCTCATTCTCCTCCTCGTCGTCTTTCTTCTCCTCGTCGTCTTCCTTCTCCACATCGTGCTCATTCACCTCTTCGTGTTCATTCTCCTCTTCGTAATCCACCTGTTCATTATTCTCCTCGTTCTCGTTCTCCACCTGTTAGAAGAGGCGAAAGAGAAATTATTAGCCATATTCGCTCTCGTTCTCCTCGTCCCTTAAATCCTCCTGTTAGAAGAAGAAGTAGAAGTAGAAGTAGATACTATACGTAAACTATTTTACACCCATACTGATAACATTTCATCTGTATTAATTGTGTTTATTTCTATAATATTATCACATTCATCCTTTGTTGGGTTTTCAAGTTTCTTGTAATATACTCTCATAGCAACGGTAGGAACATGTGAATCTTGATTTTTATTCTTCGCAATCCTATAATTATTAAGAAATTCAACAACAGACATTGGAAAGTTCATCCAAACAATTGTTATATTGTATGATGCCTTTTTTGAAGCATTTATCCATTTAGCACGACTTTCTTTTGTTGGATTTGTTCCATCAATTACAATATTTCTTCCTTCTTTTAATCCGGTGTTAAACTCGTTTAGCATTACCGTATCCGATTTCATATCATCTTTATTTATGCGAAGGTATCCATAACTTGCTTCTAGTTCATGCGCATAGAACGACTTACCACTTGCTGGCGAACCTACCATTATAACAATACATTTTAATGAAGAAGTGGATAATTTGTACTGCACAGAATTAGATATCCATTTTGTTAAAGGATGGTCCCTATTTTCAATCTTAACAAATTCTTTATTAGGAATGCCAGCAAAGAATAATTCTGTATGAATAAACTTAATATTGATGTTTCTAGCAAAATATAAATCTGCTATTGAATCACCTATAAATATGCTTGAAGGATAGTCAATATTGTTTATGTCTTTGAATATATATTCAATTAATATTTCCCATAGTCCAAGCTGTGGCTTTCTGTAATACAAATCACTATGTCCAGAAATAAAGACAAATGGAATTTCTAGATCATCATATATCATTTTAGATTTAATTTTTACTTCTTCCCTTGTCATTTTCTTTTGATTAGATACAATTACAATTTCATATCCCATATCATAATACATATTTTTTAACTTTGGAACAATTTTTTCATCTTTCCATTTCCAATCATCAATTGTTTTTGGAAATACATGCTTTCCTTTGGGTGTAATAAGAGTATGGTCAAGGTCAGCAAATATAACTTTTATACCACTGTTTTTTGTAGGTCTAAAATAATTTTGAAAAGTTATAAGTGTAAATCTTTTTTCTTGTTCTGATGGAAGTTCCTTAAATAAATGATGTTTTTCTTGATTTAAAAGTTTTTTTCCAACAACTCCATTAATATTAACGTATCGTTTTGTTAATGGATTATATATCTTTCCAGGTATAGCTTTTATCATATTTACTACTTTAAGAATATATAAAAACCAAAATATCAATTTTTGCTATGAGATAATATAAAACTATATTATATTTAAATAATATAATGTTAATAAAAAAAATAATTATAATTATTATATCATATTATATATCTATTTTTCTAATTATAGATAAGAAACATTATGATATAAATTTTTTTAATATAGAACATTTTAAAGAAGAAAAATTTAGATGTATTAGATATATTGATAATAATCATATTAAAAAAGAAAAAAAATTAATAAATTATATTAATAATTATCCATATAAAAAATGTATAAAATATAAAAATGAATATATTAATTATATAATTAATAAAAATAAAGTTATGATATATAATGTGCTAATTAATGTTGTATTTTATATAAATATAATATTTTTATGATTTGTAAATTGCTGGATGTATCCTATACAGAATACTGACATCGTGAAGACTGTCATAGAATAATAGTTGGAGATTGCTGGATGTATCCTATACAGAATACTGACATCGTGAAGACTGTCATAGAATAATAGTTGTAAATTGCTGGATGTATCCTATACAGGATACTGACATCGTGAAGACTGTCATAGAATAATAGTTGTAAATTGCTGGATGTATCCTATACAGAATACTGACATCATGAAGACTGTCATAGAATAATAGTTGTAAATTGCTGGATGTATCCTATACAGAATACTGACATCGTGAAGACTGTCATAGAATAATAGTTGTAAATTGCTGGATGTATCCTATACAGAATACTGACATCGTGAAGACTGTCATAGAATAATAGTTGGAAATTGCTGGATGTATCCTATACAGAATACTGACATCATGAAGACTGTCATAGAATAATAGTTGGAAATTGCTGGATGTATCCTATACAGAATACTGACATCGTGAAGACTGTCATAGAATAATAGTTGTAAATTGCTGGATGTATCCTATACAGAATACTGACATCATGAAGACTGTCATAGAATAATAGTTGGAAATTGCTGGATGTATCCTATACAGAATACTTAATATATACTATATATATATTATATTTATATAGTTATTAATTTTAATAAACACTATCAATTTTTATTATTTTAATACTAATTTTTTAATATTATTAACAATATTATTGTAAACTATATCGGCATTTATACCTTCATTAAATATTGGTTCATTTACTATTTGAAAATATTCTTCATCACTCATATTAACCATTCTATCAATAACCGCATTTATTGAAGTTTCTGAATCGTCTTCAAGAATAAGAAAACGCTTAGTGTTAAAATACTCTGAAATATGAGGCGAACCCCAATAAATAGGGATAATACCTGCTCTAAACCCATTTATAAGTTTCTCAGTTATATAATGTTCTTTTTTAGTATTTTCCATAGTTATAACAAATTTTGAATTTTTATAAAAGTTATGAAGGCTATCAGAAGCAAAATGTCCTTCAAGTCTTCCACCAATATTATTCTTATATCCACCTCCATATAATACATTCATCCTTTTTTCTAATGCTTCCAAGAAAAAACAACGCGCACTATCATGATGATATCCTAGAACAGCTGATACATTATTATTTTTAATACATTTTGTAGGTTCAAAAGCCATATAATGAGGATATAATTTCATATATAAAATATAGAATGGGAAGGCAACAAAATTATCAGCAGTATGCTCTGGTCCCAAAATACAAGTGTATAATGAATACGCGCTTTTACACACGCGATGCCATGATTCGCCAGTAAATAAAAATGATGCGTCCCAATTCTTATAATTAACATAATAAGTATTAGTAAATGATGCTTCTACTAATATATCAGCTTCATCTAAATTAAAAGTAATCATAATTTTTTCACCATATATATCAAATAAAAAAGTTGTAAAAAAGTCTACATTTATTGGGTCTGTTTTTTCAATAAATCCACCCCAAAACCCATTGAAATATACTTTTTTCATTACACTCTTTATTTATTATTAAATTATTTCTTATATATTTATTTAATAACTAATTTTTTAATATTTTTAACAGCATTATTATAAACTGTATCAATATTCATACCTGTATTAAAAATTGGTTCATTAACTATTTGAAAATATTCTTCATCACTCATATTAACCATTCTATCAATAACAGCATTTATTGAAGATTCTGAGTCGTCTTCCAGAATAAGAAAACGCTTAGTGTTAAAATGCTCTGAAATATGAGGAGAACCCCAATAAACAGGGATAATACCAGCACGAAATCCATTTATAAGTTTCTCAGTTATATAATATTCAATGCTAGTATTTTCCATTGTTATGGCAAACTTTGATTCTTTATAAAAGTTAATTAGATTTTCAGAATAACCACCACAAATTGGCATTATTGGTCCTCCAATATTGTTATTATATTTTCCTCCTGATAATACTTTCATTCTCTTTTCTAATGCTTCTACAAAAATTATACGTTCATATGAGTTTTCATTAGATATAACAACAGACGCATTATTATTCTTAATATGTTTAGTAGGTTCAAACGTCATTGTCGGATTCAATTTAAAATATATAATGTATAAAGGGAACTCTACGAAATTATCAGTTGTAGGATTAAATCCAAGAATACATGTATAAGATGAAAGATATTCTGACATACAATATGCGTAACGCGATTCCCCTGTAAATAAAAAGGTATGCTTCCACTTCTTATAATTTATATATTCATTTGTGAGAAATATTGATTCTATTAAAATATCTGAATCATCTAAATTATCAGAAACTATAATTTCTTCATTATATACATCTGTTAATAATGTAATGAAGAAGCCTATATGCATTCCATCCGTTTTATCATAAAAACCATTCCAAAAACCGTTAAAATATGCCTTCATATTATGGTATAGTACTTATTAATTCTTTATATATTATTAATATATTGTTTTGATAATTTTAATTATCCTTTTTCTCTTCTTCTCACTAATTTTATTCCATTCTTTTAAAGTAATATTTTTAAACATTAATTTAACATTTAAATTACCTCCCAATAAACCCTTGTTTTTAATAATAATTTCATTTAAACAGAATGGTTCAATATTGATATCCATATAAGTATTATCAACATATTTGATTTTTTTAACACATCCTATTAAGTAATCTAATATATTTATATCTATTTTTACATTTAAATCTATAATATTTTTATTTGATATTATATTGTGTGTATAATAATTATCATTATCATAACCATCATCATTATCATCATTATCATCACTAATGTTGTCATTATCATTATCAATAATCATATTAATTATAATTTCGTGTTCTATACTATCGTCATCAATATACTGGCGAGTTAAACACGGGTACTCATTTTTACAGCAAATATTTATATATACAGGTTCTTTGACATTTTTAAGTAAAATACGAAGTTTACGCTTATTGAAAGTACATAAATCATAATAGGTTATAGGCAAATTAATATTATGCTTAATTATTTTAGTTGATGGATTATAATAATTTTTATTTTTTAAACCTTTATTAAAGAAGAAACTTGCTACATCTATAAATGTGTTTTTAATAATTTCTTTATCTTTAAAAATACCATCATAAGTATTTTTCCAAAAGTTTAAATCAAAATTATTATATATCTCATAGTCATCAGAAAAATCATCAAAATTATAATCGCAATTAGTATAATTTAATTTCCCATAATTATCAAAATCATCAATCGCATTTTTATAAGCTATGCTCGCTTTTTTAAAACGATCTATTTTGATTTTTTTTTCATTTTCATCACTTATATTAGTTAATTTATCTGGATGACATTCTAATGCTATTTTTTTATATATATTTTTAATTTCATCACGCGTATATTTATCAATATTATCTTTTTTCAAATTAAGTGCTTCTACGTACATTCATATTAATATAAAGAATACATATTCTTTATATTAATATATATTCTTAATATTATAATTATACACTTAAAAGAGTACTATAAAATAATAATACATTATACATATAATTTAAATATTTGTAAATGATTGAAACTAATTGGAATAAATTAGAAGAAGCATTCCCAAATATTATAAATGATAATAAAAGATATAAGTTAATATTAGAAAATATATTATTATCATCAAATAACAAATTATTGTATACTCCAATTGGTTTTCCTATTGATATTTTTTTAAATAGATTATTAATAATAATATTTAACATTAAGGACCCATTTAATAAAACAGAGAATATATGGGAAAAAAGTATAATATATATTGAAAATCAACATTATATTGAGATAGACCTTATGAACCCTGAAAATATAAAAAATATTGAAAAGATTACATCATTTTTGCTTCATATTATAACCTCTAAAAATGTTAAAATGAAAAAACATTATATAGTGATAAAACATATAGATCTGCTCTCCTCATTATTTTGTGATTTTAGAATAATTTTAGAAAAATACTCACATAATGTAGTATTTATTTGTACAACACACTTTATAACAAAACTGGAAACTCCTATAAAAAGTAGGTTTAGTACATTTAGAATACCACTTTTTACATTTGATGAAATACAAAATATATTCAATAATTATTTAAAAATATCTATGAATGATTATTTACTAGAAATTAAGACGCGTGATATTATCAAAGCTTTATTTATATCTGAAATTGAAAGACATCCGTCATCATTAGAAATATTAACTAAGGAGTTTGTTGAATTTAATTTCCCACCATTTGTTGATTTTATTAAAAATTATAATAAAAATAAAAATAATTTATATGATATACGAAGTTTGTCTTATAAATGTTGTCAATATAATGTATCTATATTACAAATAATTCAAGATTTTATTAAATTAGTTGATTATGGAACATATTATTTAAATATACGTTGCAGGCATATATATGATATTAATAATATCAATAATATGGATATTATTAAAAATAATTTAAAATTTGAAATTATTAAAATAGGGTTAGATATTGATTATTTGTTATCACAAACAAATAAATGCAAGGAACCCTTGTATATTGAAAATTTGCTTTGTCAATTGTTAATTTAGTCAGGAGGTTCATCAATTATATTTAATTTATATTTGTTTGTACCATACATAGATATATAATTTTCATTAATTGTAATATCTTCTTTCTTAAAACTAAAATTATTATATATAATATTTGATGCTATAAATTTGTCGCAATCATATTTTTTGTCATTTATTATTGACCAATAAATTGATTTTATGTAATTTAAATAATTTTCTAAGCATGTATTATATAATTGAGCACCGCCAATAATAAAAGAGCTCTCAATAATATCATTATTATCAATATATGTAAATGCGTCTTCAATACTTTTAAAAACAACAACATCTATCATATCTATAATTTCATTTTTGATTTTATCATAATTATGGTATGAAATAATTATATTAATTCTATTTTGTAAAGGAGCTTTTGGTAGAGAATACCATGTATTTTTTCCCATTATAATACAATTTTTTTTATTTTTATTAATACATCCAGAAGTTATATCTCTAAAATATTTTAATTCTTCTGGAATATTCCAGCATAATTTATTTTGAAATCCAATTCCAAAATCTAAACTAGATGCCACTATAATGCTTAGATTTTTGTTCATATTAATGGTAATTATATATAATATATATATAATATATATATATTATATTTATATTATATATGTATTATATTTATATATTCACCTATTTTTCAACAAAAGCTACATATTTTGATATGTGTCATTCATTATATTAAAAACACGTCCCTTATATTCTTCAATTGTTTCTCCTTCATTATATTCAACCATATCACACACTTTTATATTTATGTTGTAATCTTTTACTAAGAATAATTTAAGACATGAATGAATCATAGATTCGCCATTGTCATAATTATAATGTAATGATTCATCTTCGTATTTAACTACAATTGGCAAAATTGGGTATTTATGAACAAATGCACCATTACTTGAAAATTCAGTTATATTTCCTGGTATTACCGAAGTATTCCCTGAACCTGGCGCAATGAATAATATTTGATCACCAGATTTACGACTATCTACACGTTCTTTTATTTTTTTGCTCGTATGCCCTTTTTCTACAAAAATATTTCCTATTAAATCATTCATTTTATCTGTATATCCAATCATAGAATATATTATTAATGAAAGTAATAAATATGATGAACGAGGAAATGTGCTCAATAATACATATCCGTCAATAATTGTTGTATGATTAAAGGTACAAATAAATTTTTTATTACTATATAAAAATTCCATATATTTAACCAAATCTTCTTTTGAAATGTTAATATTAATTGAAAGTATATACATTAATATTTTAGCTCCCGACAATATACCACATATAATATTGCTTTCATTTGTTAAAGGTTGTAGAACATATATTGAAATAAATGTCATCATTACAAATAATATAAATCTAAAAGGCATAGTAATATATGTTAAAAATGTTAATAATAAAGAAAACATTAAATTATTTAATATATCTTAATAATATTTACACATAGATATAATCGCGCGACAATTGTTATATTATTCTCTATATATTTCAAAAAAATCTATATATTAAAGCTTTCTCCGCACCCACAAAATCCCTTTGCGTTCGGGTTAATAAATGTAAATTCGCTCGTAAGTTCATTTTCTTTCCAATCCATAACAGTTCCAACTATCGCAAACGTAGCGCGTGGGTCAATATATATATTTATTTTATCAGCTATATTAATAATTTCATCTTTTGAAATTGATTTTTTTCCTTCTTCATTATCTATAATGTATTTCATAATGTAATTCAAACCATTACACCCTTTTTTGTTGATACTAATTCGTATTCCCATCGGATATGGTTTATCTAATAAAGAAAACATAGTAATAATTCTTGAAGTTGCTCTTGAAGATACTGATAAAATTGCCTTAGTCTGTTTGCTATTAACTATTTGTTTTTCAGTTGTAGAAAAAGACTTTTGAAAGTATTTACTATAATTCATACAAACTTTTTTTAACATTTATAATATTATATTATATTGTAATATATTATAATAATGCTCTGGATATATTTATCAATTATTCATAGTATAATAGTTGCGCTTTTAATAATATATATTAAATTCGATAATACACCATATATAATATTTCCTATAATCATAAATATTATAGTAGGTTTACTAAGTCTTTTATATTTTATTTTTTATTACAAAGATAATTATACAAATGAGTTTGTTAAACCCAAGTATTATATATATGCGTTAGCTGTTCTATTCATAACAATTTTAGGTTATTATATTATAAAGGTTTGTCCAAATCCTGCTTATTTTAGAATTTTTGTTGCTCTTGAAATTATATTATTATTATTATTTACTATTTATTTTAAAAATGATTTCAAAATATCAACGCAAACTATTATAGGACTTGTATTAGGTTGCACTTCTATTATTTTAATTTCATTAGATGAAAATAATAAATAAGAGCAATATAATAGTTTATTATAATAAATAGGTATTCTTCTATGTCATATTATTATTTTATTATTAGATAATAAATGAACTGGGTCCAATTATCCATATTCCATACTATTATAGTAACTCTTTTAATATTGTATATTAAATACGATAATACACCATATATAATATTCCCAATAATCATAAATATTATAGTAGGTGTATTAAGTATTGTATATTTTATATTATATTACAGAGAGCATTTTACAACTGAGTTTGTTAAACTAAAATATTATATATATGCGCTTATTGCTTTATTCGTAAATATTTTACGATATTATATCATTAAAATATGTCCTAATCCAGCATATTTTAAAATTTTTGTTTCATTACAAATTATATTAATATTATTATTTACTATATATTTAAAAAATGATTTCAAAATATCAACGCAAACTATTATAGGACTTGTATTAGGCTGCACGTCTATCATATTAATTTCATTAGATGAAAATAATATATAAGATTTATATATGGTTTTTATACATTAAAGTAGAATACTTGGGAATGTCAAAATTATAAAATTCTTTTTTTGCGTTTTTTTTGTCTTTTATCCAAATTCTTACAATATAATAAAATTTTTTAGGGCTGATAGATATGCCATTAATATTATAAATGATATTTTCATCATTATTACTAGCAAAGTTCTCACCTATAATATTAGCACATAAAGCAAATAATTTAGTTTCAAGTTCATCAGACATTATTTTAAATGAAAAACAACCACCATTAATATTTAATTTATCCTCATAACGCGGCATTATGTCTTGTCTCATAATAAAAAACATGCCTTTTTTAAATAATTCTTTAAATGCTTTAAAATAATTAATGTAATCTTCAACTGTTGATATTACTCCTAACATTTTATAACTCTTATCATCCCAATTATTATCATAGGGATCATGAAAATATAAATTCCATGAATCATTTAAAAATGTCTTATCATTATTTAATTGATTACACATTTATATAAAATATATATAATATTCTTTATATAAAAAGATATTATATTATTCTTTATAATAATGTCAATACTTATAACAGGTGGATGTGGATTTATTGGATCTAATTATATTAACAATTTATTAAAATCAGATAAATTTAATAATGAAACTTTTGATTATATAATAAATATAGACAAATTAGATTATTGTTCTAATAAAGATAATGTTAATAGTAATGATAGTAATAAATATATATTTATAGAAGGAAGTATTTGCGATAAAGAGTTATTAAAAAGAATTTTCAATATGTACAACATATTATATATTGTACATTTTGCTGCTCAAACACATGTTGATAACTCTTTTGATAATTCAATCAACTATACTATTGATAATATTTTAGGAACACATCAACTTATAGAATGTTGTAGGTTATATGGAACTATTAAAAAATTTATCCATATTTCAACAGATGAGGTGTATGGCGAAATCTCAATTAATAGCGAAGATAGTACAGAAGTATCATTATTAAATCCCACTAACCCGTATGCTGCTACAAAAGCAGGTGCCGAGTTTATTGTACGTAGTTATTATTACTCATATAATATGCCTATTATAATTATAAGATGCAATAATGTATATGGTGCAAATCAATATCCTGAAAAAATAATACCTAAATTTATTACACTACTTAGAAAAAATAAGAAGATGTCTATTCATGGTAATGGATTAACACGACGAAACTTTATATATGTTGACGATGTCATTAATGCTATAAACATAATTGCTATAAAAGGTGAAATTAACAACGTTTATAATATAGGGTCAGAAGATGAATATAATGTTATAGAGATTGCTACAATTTTACTTAATCATATAAAAGGGGCGGAAGAAAATATTGAAGATTGGGTTGAGTATATTAAAGATAGAAATTTTAATGACTTCCGATATTCTATTAATACAACTAAATTAAATAATCTAGGATGGAAGAAAACTATTAATTTTAAAGATGGAATAAAAAAAACGGTTTACTGGTATATTAATAATGAAAATGATATTAAAAATTGATAATATATCATAATATATTTATTAAGATATAAAAATGCTAGAAAGTATTATTAGAAACACTTCTACAAACTCTATTGACTATTACGACGATAATTATGAACCTGTATATGATGAAAATGATTATAAATACGAGTATTCGTATAAATACGAGTATTCGTACGAATACGTGTATACATATACATACTATAACAAGAATTTATTCTGATAATATATAAAAAATGATATAAAATCATATAAATCTTTGTTAATTATTAAAGATATAATGCAAGGTATTATTAGTTTTTCTGATAGAGTTGCTTTTAATATTAAAAGCAATGAACATAAAGATATTATATTAGATCAGTTAAATTCACTTTATAATATTAAAATATTACAAAGACATCACCATAACCTTGATAATAATAATGTTAATTTTATATTATCTAATCACCTAATGAATTTACGTTCAAATGGTAATAGATATTATCTCTATTTCACACACTATAATAATATAGAAACCATATATTATATAGATAAAAAAATTCACCCTGGATATCAAAGACCGCGAATTATTTTTAGCAGAGGATTATTTGACAAAAAACTATTTAAAAATACCTTACTTGATGGGGAAATGGTTAAATGTAAAGATAATAAATGGACATTCCTAATAAATGATATTATATGCTATGAAGGTAATTATTTAAATAAAAAAATGCTTCCTGATAGATTAAAGATTATATATAATATTCTTGAACACCAATACACCCCAGATAAAACTATTGATGTTTGTACTTACAAAGTAAAATGCTATTTTAATATGTATAAAGAATCAATTGAAAATATTATGGAATTGTCTAATAATCTTAATTATACATGCAGAGGAATATATATATGGCCCTATGATATTAAATATAAACCTAAATTATATAACTTTGATGAAAGTTCTGTTATTAATGTAGTAAGAAAAACAAAGGATATAACTGAATTTAAAAGTAAGGAAATTACGAAGGAACCTGCTATTACAGATACAGCAAAAAATACTTCTATTGTAGAAATAACAAAAGAATTGAATAATGAAGAAAAAATACTATATATTGTCAAAACAAATGAGCCAGATATATATAATGTATATGATAATGAAGATGTTCATAATAAACCTAGTATAGGAATAGCATTAGTTCAAACTTTGAGCGATAGCAAACTATTAAGAAATTCATTCCGTGATAAAAACGCAATAACTAACATTAAATTTGTATGCGTATTTGTTGAAAAATTTAAAAAATGGAGAGCATTGCGTCCGGTATAATATAATGTTTTGTGTAAAGAAATGTAAGTATTACTATTATAATAAGTTAATAGTCAATTATATTTAGTTCATTTTTAATATCATCATCAGATAGTTTTGTTTTTCCTTCATATTTATAAGCTAATTTTTCTTCTAATAATATTTCAGAAAAACTTTTTGCTGTATCCTTATCTTTATAAATATTTGCTAAAACTCTACCATATTTATCTTTATTACAACATTCAACCCATACTAAATAAACATCAGATTCTAATAATTTTTTAATGTCATTTTTAGTATTTACCTTACTAGTTGTTGCTAATTCAAATAATCTATCTCTTGCTTTTATTGCGGTATCTTGTAATAACTTGTCTTTACTTCTAATTTCACAAGTATCAATATCATTTAATCTTATTGTAAATTTATAGTAAGAACCAAATGTAGGTAATACAACTTTAATTGTATCGCCATCATAAATATCTATTAATCTACCATAGCTTTTTAATCCATTAATAGATAGTTCAGGTGTTGAACCTCCAAATTGCCTAAAATCTTCTTTACTCATTATTATTAGTAAATAATAAATTACTTAAATCATTTTTTAGTTTATATATTAAAAAAATAAAAAATAAAACAAAAATATTCTTAATTGACAAATTAAACATCTTTGTGGATTTTAGAATATTAAAAATAAATATTTGTTGTTTTATTTTTCTTTTATATGGGTGTAATTAATTTATTTAATATTTATCTGCGAAATATGAAAGTGTCTGTTTTTTATATATTGTTGCTGTAAATGTTTTACCTTTATACATCTCTATATTTAATGTATTACCATCGTATATTTCGTTACATCCAATATCATCATCACACTTCGCATTATTGTAGCTAATTGGTAATCGTAACATAGTATTTTTATCAGTCGTTGTATAGTAATTCCATCTATCTCTATGGTTATTTGCTCTTTTGCTAAATAAAGGCAATATGATAGGTTCATTGTCATCATTAGATGTCAAAATACCAACTTGCTGATATTCATGCTTATTATCATAAGATGGCAATTCCTTGGGATATATTGGAATACTACTATCTACCTTAGGACATGAAGGACACAAAGGACATGAAGGGCAACTATCAATCTTGACATTTTTATCAACAATAATAATATCTTGTTTATGTTTCTTAATATTATTATACTCATAATAAAAAAGAGTGCTAACAATTAATAGTAATACAGCTAAGACAAATATTACAAAATATAAAATATATATGCTATTCAATTTTTTCATAAAAACCATTACTATTTTGCCTTATATATACTATTATCTATTATTATTTAATACTTTATTATTTTTATTCTGTGAAATTGTTGTAAATATAGCTAGTTTTATTTCATAATAGCACTAAGAGATGCATGAGATTTATAATTAGATAATTCAAAATCTTCATATACAAGGCTTTCAATCCATTTTATTTTTTCATCAATAGAATTAGTAATATCAGGCGCCTTCTTTTTAATTATAACTTTTGGGAATTCATATATTTCATTATCTACTTGCTTATTTACTTGCGATTTATGTTCTTCATAAATATGGGCATCGCATATAGATAACGATATTTCATATGCTTCTATATGAAGAACATATGCGAATATTTGAGTTAATAATGCTGTACTTGCTATATTAAAGGGTAATCCTAAAAATAAATCAGAACTTCTTAATGTCATATGACATGAAAGCCCCTTAGAACTCTTATTAAATATATACAAAATATGGCATGGTGGCAAAGCCATCTTTTTAAGATCTATTGGATTCCACGCAGATAATACAGCACGTCTGCTATTATTGTCTTTTGATAATTCTTCTAGCACATATTTAATCTGATCAATGCCATTATTTTCAATATCAGTGTCGCTATCAGTATAAATATACCTTTCGCTATCACTTTCAGTATCAGTATCAGTATCAGTATCAGTATTGATATCATTATATATATCTTCGTCTGTATCATTACTGTGCCCATATTCTTTTCCAAACTTTCTCCACTGCCACCCATATATAGGCCCTAATTCACCATCCGGATAATCAAGACCAATACTATCCAAATATTCACGCGAAGAGTTTCCATCCCATATATGAATTTTTTTAGATTTTAACTCATTGGCATTTGTTGAACCTCTTAAAAACCATAGAAGTTCCTCAACAATACCACGAAAGAATATTTTTTTTGTAGTAATTAATGGAAAAAATGTAGAAATATCTTTGAAATTAATCATACATCCAAAAATAGAATTTACATTTCCATTTCTTGTCATCTTTTTTTCACCATTACATAAGGCATCTTTTAATAAATCAATATATCCAATTTCACTATTATAATACATTTTGTATTTTTATAATATATATAATATATATAATATATATTATAATATATTTATATATTATTTTATCTTCTGAGATTTTTTAAATTTATACAATTATTATCAAGAAGTTTTTGATAATTATTTCCGCATATACAATCATCTCCGCAAATTGTATGAAAACTCACATTTGCTTTTTTAGTTTCAATTTTACGATTGTTCTTTAATTTTTGTAAAAGAAACTCTTTATATACAAAGATATATTTAATTTCTGATGAGCTATTATTTATAATGATGTTCATATTATTGATATTATTCATATTATTCTTAATATATATATTAAGATATGTTTATCAATTTTTATATAAAAAATTGATAAACATATCTTCTAGATATTAGCAATATAAATAATGTATTACAAAATCATTTTGAACAATAACGCAAACAATATTGCGAAATGTATATATGAAAAAATAAAGCAAATTAAAAGCGAAAATAAGGATTGGTTAGTTAATAATACAAATGGATATATTTTCAATCACTTAGAATTACCTATGTATAGTAAAGAAGATTTGGAGAATGTAATATATGAGTATGGCATTCAGAAAGCAATTGAAAAATTTATAATAAATAAAAAATATTATGACAATATAATTACACTAGTTGATAATGATGATAAAATGATATACTTAGGGATTGTATATTATATAATAAGCGAATATTTTGAATTCATGTCATTTGAGTATTAAAATTATAAGCAACCATCTTCTTTATTGCTTCCATTTTTTACCACAAATTAAACAATTCATAAATAAAGTAGATGCTTCATCCCCAGAACGCGTTTGTAATTCATAATAGCTAACTTTTTTGCTTTTACAACGCGAGCATTTAATCATATCTGACATAGGCACTAGTTTAATCTCATATGCTGCTTTTAAACGTAATTGATTACGCTCATCAATCTCTTTCCATCTTTCTGGAAATATATCTTTACATTGCATATAAGGAAGCATATGTGGATGGAATTCTTTCTTATTTATCATTCTATCATATAATTTATCATTGCCAATATAACTATCTTTTTTAATATTTGAATAAATGCTTCTAGCAATATTTGAATATATCTCTAAAAACATAGGGCATTTCCAAGATAATTGTATTTTCGCATTATTAGCATAGTCAATAGTTGCATTAAATACACCAATCTCTAAATCATTTACTTCTAATTCTGAAATATGTAGGTTAGTAATAATTAATTCTTTAAAATCTTCGCGTATTTTGTGTTTATTATATCTATTTAGGGTTTCTGAATCATTATTATTATCTTCGTTTAATTTTTTATATTTTTCAATCTCTGTATTTAAATCATAGTATAAATATTCATTTGTCATATTCAAATTATTATACTAATGTAAGTAATATTTTATATCATTTTTTATAATATATTATAAAAAAATGATATAAAATGATAAAGTATTTATCATTATAATATGAATATAAACTTATCTGATTTTATAACTGATGATGTAAATATTATAGAATTCTTTTTGTGCAAAGATATCATAGATGATGATGTAATTAATGTTATTATAAATAATGATATTGAAAATTTAATTGAGAAAAAATATAAAAAATATAAAGAAGAAAATTATAAATCCTATCATTATAAAGATAAGGTATATACTTATGAGCTATCTAATGATAATCAAAATGTATCTTCAAAAATAATGATAAAATCTAATTATATAAAATATAATAGCAAATCAAACCTATTTATATTATCATCAAAAATTGATAAGTTTCCACAATATATTTTCCCATGTACAAATGATATTGATTATATTTCAACATATTCAATCAAAGAATACAAAATAAATAATAGAATATCATTATTTATTAGATATGATTATTTAAATGATGATGAAAAACAAATTTTAGCAAAAACATTTTATATAGAATATAGGCATTCGCCTAATGTTGAGATTGATAAGATTAATGAATATATTAACAATATAATCAACACATATATATCTTGCTAATATAAATTATATATGTTATTTTTTTAAAATATAATATATAAAAAATGATACACATTAATATATATTAAATTAATATACATAAAACTACATTAATAATTATAATAATGACCGATATTATTTCATCTCCGATTGCTAATATTAATTTTGCCGATTTTGCTGTATTCGCAGATATGTATAATGATACAGGAGAAAAATGGAACATTTATACTGATGAAAATAATGATCATCAAGATTATGATGATGCTTTGAAAGATTATTATGATGCTTATTGTACTTATCTTGTATCACGTAAATATAATGGGGAAACTATTAAAACATTTCGCAAGAATGCTATCATTGACTTCTATATTACCCAGAATAATATTGATAATTCATTAAGGAATGTTTTAGACAAATATTATATCGCAAATATTATTGATAAATTTAATAAGCAATTAAATCCACCTCCTTGTTTCTTTCATCAAGCAAGAATGGCCAAAAAATATGAAGAAGAAATGGAAAAACGAGATATTGAAACAGATGATGTAGCCCAGCACTATATTAATCTTAAAAATATGTATAAATATGTTCATGATGAAATGTCTAATATTACAAATGGTAATAATAATTTAAGTGATAATAATATTCTAAACGATTACAGTGACGAATTAGAAAGTAATAACGATAAATATTTTGATTATTATGATGAATACTATGATATTTATGATAGTGAATATTATTCAGATAATGATTATTACAGCGATAACTATTCGGATGATTACGACAACAACGATTATTAAGTTTATATTACAACCTTATTATACATATTATACATATTATACATATTATACATATTATACATATTATCTATATTATACATATTATACATATTATACATATTATACATATTATCTATATTATCATATATATTTATCTATTTTTTTTATAATATTTTATAAAAAATTATATAAACATATGATAATATATGTAATCATAAAGTAATAAATAATGCCAACACCTTCAAAAAAACAACCTACACAAGTTTCACACTCTGCTTCAACAGAAGCCCAAATTAGCGACGCTGTTTCTAAAAAAAAGAAAGCCACACCTGTGTCTAGTGTTTCTGATGTTTCAAGTGCATCAACTACTACACAGCCTGTTGTTCTTCCTCATGTTGTAAAGGGAACCCCCACAGTCGCCGCCCCCGTGGTTGCTGTTGCTCCTACCAGTGTCCCAGCTGATGCTACCCAGCCTCATGTAGAACCAGCAACTGATAATGTACTATCTACTATTATTGATAAGGTTAATTCACTAGCATCATCAATTAAAGATATTCAAACAAATCTTAAAGTGTTGAGCAAAGAATATGATAAGCAACAAAAAATTATTGAAAAGGCACAGAAGAAACGCCAAAATGCTAAAAATTCACCATCCGGTTTTGCAAAGCCTAACAAAATTTCAGATGAACTCTGTGATTTTATTGGAGTTCCTCACGGAACCGAAAAATCACGCACAGATATTACCAGATTTATTAATGCCTATGTTAAAGAACATAATCTAAATAAGCCTGAAAATAAGCGTTTTATTCTACCGGATACTAAACTTAAGAAAATCCTAAATGTTGGTGATAGCGATGAGATTAATTATTTTATTCTTCAAAAACTAATCTCACACCATTTTCCTCTTAGTGCTAGCAAGTCTGCGGCCAAAGTAGCTGTTGCTGCAGCTGTATAAATAATAATAATACATATTATTTCACAATATATTAAATTTTTTTTATAAATTATTTTATGTAAAATAATCTAAATAATCAAATTAACACTATTTAATAATCAAAATTAAAATAATCAATATTAATCAGGAGGCGTATATGAATAATATTAAAAATAATATACCAACTAATATACCAACAATTGATTATTATAAGGACCTTAAAGATATTAAAAAGGTATTAGATGAGAAAATATACAAACTATTATCAAAAGATGAAAGTTTTAGCGAAATGCTAGATAACATTAAGGATAATTTTATAAATAGTAATTTAACTATTGTTGAAGATAATTTATCTAAACCACAGCTAACAAATTACAAAACTTTTAATGGTAAAATTAGAAATATTTTAGAAATTATAGTAAAATTATTAGAATATCATACGGATTATGAATATAAAAAAGATAATGATGAAATACTAACAACTGTAATAAAAACTATGAAAGAAAAAATGGATGAAAATAATAAAAAATTAGCAGATGATTATAATGGGAACAAACAAGCTGAAGCACCTGAAAAAAAAGGAAATGAATCTCATACGGAACGCGAGTCTCCTGAATCTTTAAATACTACAATAAAAGAAATAGTAGAAAATAAAGTAAAAGATGATAAAGATGTAAAACAAGAGGAAGAAAAAGAAAAAAGAAAAAAAATTTTAACATATATATATACATTAAAATATTACATCCATTTATTAAGTACTAATGACATGCGTGCTGATTATTTAGATAACCAAATTAAGATTTTAGATACACAAATAGCAGATAAATTAAAAGAACAAACTATTAAAACACAAGGTAATAAGAGCGGAGTTCAAACAGATAATACAGAATTAAATATAGCAAGAGAAAACCTTAAAAAAATTCATGAAGAATATAAAAAATATTACAAAGAAATATGTAGTTACGTAAGAATATCTATATATGATATCTTTGATATTGTAGCAAATAAAGAGGCTGAAATGGTTGACAAGATGAAGAAAAAAGAAGAAGGCGACAAAAAAGATAAAGATATTACCAAAGAATACGAAAAATATATAGCAGACTTTAAAAAAATTTACAATAGTGTATTAAATAATAATACATCAGCAAATGATGATATTTTTGCTCTTTTAAAAGATAGTAATAATGAAAAGATTGATTTAGAAGCAAGGAAAAAATTATTAGCGGAAATGAAAGAATTATTAGATACGCAATTAAAAAAATTAAATGATACTATTAATTTTTTAGTAACATCAAATAAACAAGAATATTTAGATCAAATAAAAGAGATTAAAAAAGTTTTTAAAGATTATGGAAAAGAAAAGGAATACAAAGACTCTATATCATCATTAATTGTTAAAGAGGAAAATGAAATAGTTAAATTAATAGCAAAAAATATTGAGCAAACTAAGTCATATACAGAGCGAAGTAAATTAGTAAGCTCAAATAAACAAAGCGGTGGTGGTGATAAAAAAGACAATAAATATTACGAAGGTAAATATGAGAATATTAAAAAATTAAAGGATAATATTGAAAATCTTATAACAAAAATTAGAGAGACAGAAGGGATAGAAGATAATGATGACCCATTTGAAAAAAAAGATAATGTGCTTAATATGATGGCAGACCCAAATAATGGTATTATTTCTATTTACAAAAGTATATGGAATGATTATATAAAAGAAACTAAAAAAAGTAAAGGAAAGGGTATAAATATTGAAAATTTAAAGCAAGATGACCGATTATATCATCGTTTTATTGAAAATGATTTAGACCCATCAGAAGTTTTAAAAATCACATTTCAAGATAAGGTTATTTTCATATGTATTATATTAATTATTAGAACATTTTCTATGGTTTTAATAGAATTTTTAATAGAATACAATATAATAAGTTCATTATCAAGAGGAATAATAGTATATTCAATATTATATATTTTGCTAATTATGTTGAGCGTTTTAGTAGTAAATTATGATTCGTATAAATTACGAATAATTGCGAATTATCTTAATTTACATATTAATTCATCAAACATATATTTTCATATTTTATTGTTTCTCTTATTTAATGGATTAGTATTAATTATTGTTAATAATGATAATGGATTAAATAATATTGATAATATGTTTAATTTTACATATATTTACAAATATATATATGAAATATCTGAAAAATCTAAGACAGTATCAGAATTAAGATTATCGCAAAAAGATAAAATAATGTTGCAATACAGAATGGATATTATTACTATGATTATATTTATATTCACGTCACTATTAATATTAATTATGTAATATTATTTTTTGGATAATATGTTAAAATAATTGAATATTGTGCCCTATAATTTAATAATGTTGAATTAAGGAAGTCCTCTTTCTTTAAATTATTTTCATTTAATATTATTATTTTTCCTATATTGTTATCAACTTCTATTACTTTGATATTTATATATTTATTGCTATATGTCTTAAGTTGCAAATAATCATACTTTGATAATATATTTAAATTATATTCATCATATTCTATTATATTTGAACAGTCAATATTTATTTCATATAAGTTTATTTTTTTTGTTTCTTTTGGGATAATTTTGGGAGACATAAGTATATTATCAATATTAGTATTATTAATACTATCAATAATAGTATTATCATAATTATCATATTTATTCAATTTATAATCATTTATATTATTTATTTTAATATCATCTTTCCCTAAATCTAGAATATTATTTAAATAATCTAAAAAATGAATTTTCCAATTTTTATTTGTCAAATTAATAATATTATTAATATTGTTATCTTTACTTATTAATTTCCATATATCCCAATTACCTGATGTTTTACTATACAAAAATTTATACTTAAATGTTTTGTGGTTATCTGTAATAACTAATATTATATATGGTGTAATATTTTTTACATATAATGGAAATAATATCTTTAATGGTTCAATGACATTATTTTGCAAATCAATATTTATAGTAAAAGAAAGTGTATTACGATGAGGATTTATTATCCAATCTCTGCTATAACTATTTATTATTAAAGTTTTTTTATTAATGTTAGTATTAATATTACTATTTATTGTAGTTAAAACTTTCTCTATAATTTCCGGAATTACATTCATATTAGTATCCATATTATTTCGTGATGTTGCTTCTATATCATTTTCAATATTTACAAATACAGAATTTGATATAAGCCTGTTATTTTCATAATCTTTAACTCTAATAAGCAATTCTTCATTCGTTATCTCCTTCTTACTATTATATTCTTCATTATTTAAATCAACATTATTTCCTGTATTTTCTACTGGTGTATTATTATTATTTGCTAATAAAGGATTATCTGTAATATTATTATTTGCTATATTGATACTATCAATATTTTTATTTACATACTCTTTCATTTTTGCCAAAGTTATTGTATTTAATTCCATTAATTTTATTGTATTATTCATTAATATGGCATCTTTGCTCATAGATGTTATTATTGAATTGATAATATTTATTAATATATCTGTATTCAAAGATAATTTATATTTGTCAGCTAACATTTTGTTAGATGCTTGAATTATTAAATTTCTATTTTTATCAGATTTAAAATCATCTATTACAGTCATTTATATTTATTTATTAATAATTGTAGTATTATTTTTGTTTAAGTGATTATTTTCAAATTTTTTTTATTGATATACGCATCAATATTTGGGCGATATAAATAATTGCGACTTATATTCATATTATCGTCAGTGATACTCTTATCATTTGTAATACATTTAATAAAATCATTATCTTTGTATGGATTTGGTAAATTTAATTTTTTATATTTTAAAATACAGTTTAACCACCTTATTTGATGAGTCATAGAAAACATACCACATTCCGTATTTTTTTTTTGATGTTTTAGTGTATTATATGTTATTCTAAATTTATTATTTGGATATATTACAAGCAGGCGCCTCTTTATATTATTAATAAATTTTTTAACATATGAAGGAATACTAATCGCATTACTATCATAATAATGGGCTCCATAGCATTTATTACGCGGGTCTATTATAATAAACGTGGATGTCCAATGAGACCCCCTTTGATTATGCTTATCAAGATTAGTAATTAATCCTAAGTGTTTAATATTCTTATTAATATATTTTTTAATATCAAGCGAGCATATTTGGCTATAAAGACATCTACCAAACTTATCTTCTTCTGAGAAATCTATTGGGAAAACACCTAAAAACGCATATTTATAATCTTTACATTTATCATATTGTTTCATAACATCTTCTATATCATAATTACTTAACCATTCTCTACTATTTTTATACCATTCTATTGGCATTTCAGGTCGCAATTCTTCATTCTCAATCGTTTTAATTATCTCCTTTGTTTTTGTGTTATTTGTTATTTTAGATATAGCACCCGGCCAACACCAATATTGCTTATCATCGCATATTGGCTTTATCTTGTTATTCAATAGTTGTGATAATTTTGATACTTTATCGGTTTTCTTATATTTTATTTTATCGGTTTTATATTTATTCCATGTATCTATTAAATATATTAATGATGCTTTTGAAAATATATAGGGGTTTTTCGTATTTTTAGGACTATTATATTTAAAATTTTCCTTATTCATTTATGATATATATTTATCTACATAATATATAGAAAGTTATTTATAATTAATAAAAATAAAAATGTATAAAAATAAAAATTGATATATATATAAGTATATTAAAATATTAAACAATGGGTATAAATGATGATTTACGCTCATTTATAAATAAATATAAGGTTGAGAAAGGTAAGCCATATACAAATACTAGCATAGGATATCCAAAAGTATCTATATGCGTCCCTAATGAAAATTATGAAGATTTTACTAATATTTACAGTTTAGCTCTCACAAATGGTCTACCCTTATATTTTACAGAAAAACCAACAGAGCCTAGTTCGCTTCGCGTTGATATAGATTTCCGTTTTACGATGCCTGATGAAAAGTCGGGTATTTATAATTCCCATGACTCTAATTCTTCATTAAATAGTAAAAAAAAATATGACCGCGTTTATACAGTAGATAATATATTTATTATTGTAAATAATTATTTTAAAATTATAAACCAATATTTGAATGTTCCAGAAGAAGCAAATGTAGCATATGTTATGGAAAAACCAAATCCGGTTGAGTTTAGAAATAAACTTAAAGATGGTTTACATATTATATTTCCACATATTATTGTGAATAATAATGTTCATCACTTTATCAGACGAAAGATTTTAGATGTTGCGGTTGATATTTTTAAAGATTTACCAATATGTAATGATTATGATTCGATTGTTGACAAAGCAATTATAGATGTTAATTGTTGGCAAATGTATGGCTCGCGAAAACCTGATTGTGATACTTATCGTGTTTCAAGTATTTATAAATATATTAATAATGAAACTGTAAATACAGAATATACATTAAATGCGACTGATGAAATAAACTTTATTAAACTATTTTCTATGCGTAATTTTTCTAGTAATATTCAAAACTTTGTTAAGCCCGAATTTGATGTTGAAATAAGCCAATATAGTAAGCATATTTTACCTGCCATAGACCAGAAATTAAAGAGTAAATTGCAGAATAATATTTTTGGAAAATCATTAAATATGAATCGTACTTATATTTCAGACGATGAATTAAATTTTGCTAAAAAGTTAGTAGATTGTTTGTCATTTTCAAGAGCTGATAATTATACAGATTGGATTAATTTAGGATGGGTCTTGAGAAATATTGATTATAGACTTCTAGAAACGTGGATAGAGTTTTCAAAAATTAGTAGTGTTTATATTGAGGGCGAATGTCAGCAATTATGGGATAAAATGAGAAAGGATAACATGGGTATTGGAACTTTAAGATGGTGGGCAAAACAAGATAATTTAGTCAAGTATGTAAGTGTTCTTGACCAAAGCATAATTCCTGTAATAGATGTGAGTATAAACAGCGATGGGGCGCATTTTGACATCGCTTGTGTAGTGCACGCTATATTCAAAGAAGATTTTAAAGCGATTTCCAAAGATATCTGGTATAAATATGATAAACAGAAGCATCGTTGGGTTCGCGCAAGAGAAGGTTTAGACCTTCGGAAAATCTTAAGCACAGACATTTGCAAAAAATTTATGGAGCGTTCCAATTATTATAATGAGTATACAGATGACCCTACATTAAAAGCGATTAATGACGAGAGAAGTAAGAAATGCCTAAAGATTGCTACACGATTGAAGGACTCCCGCTTTAAGGACTCGATTATGAAAGAATGCCGAACTCTTTTCATAGATGAAAAGTTTGAAGAATTACTAGATAGTCGGTCTCATTTGATTGGTTTTGATAATGGAGTTTATGATTTAAAGATGCATATGTTTCGTGATGGTATGCCTGATGATTATATTCTTCTTAGTACAAAAGTCAATTATATTAATTACAATAGCGAATTACCAGAAGTAACTGAAATTAACGAGTTTTTCTCTAAATTATTTACCAATAAAAATTTGAGAAATTATGTTATGGATGTATTAGCATGTATTATAGATGGTAGTATCGCACAAGAGCGTTTCTATATATTTACTGGCCAGGGTAGCAATGGTAAATCACGTTTGTTAGATTTAATTCAAAAGTCTATTGGTGAATATTATTGTATATTGCCAATTGCTCTTTTAACGCAAAAAAGAGCTGCTAGTAACGCGGCACAAAGTGAATTAGAAAGAACGAAAGGAAGGCGATTTGCTGTAATGCAAGAGCCTAGCGAAAATGACAGGCTTAATATCGGATTAATGAAAGAGCTGTCTGGACAAGATAGAATATTAGTTAGAACTCTATTTAAGGAACCTTATGAATTTAAGCCACAATTTAAAATGATTTTAACATGTAATGAACTTCCTGAAATACCCAGTGATGATGGAGGGACATGGAGACGTATTAAAGTATGCAATTTTTCAAGTAAATTCACAGAAACACCTGATATAAATAAACCCACCGAATTTTATATGGATATGGAATTAACAGATAAGTTTGAAAGATGGAAAGAAGTCTTTATAAGTTTATTGATTGATAGACATAAGCACATTAATCCTATGGCAATTTCAGAACCTAGTGAAGTTCGTGTTGCTACTGAAAGTTATAAGCAAAATAATGATATTATTGGACAATTTATTAATGAAAGAATTATTATTGATCCGCAAATTAAAGAGCCACGTATTACAATCGCAAAATTATACACAGACTTCAGGCTATGGAGTATATCTAATGTTGTTAAAGGTAAGAAATGCCCTGACCGTAATCAGCTTAAAGCATATGTAGAAAAAATATTAAATAAACCTTATGAAGTTAAGGGATGGAATGGAATAGCATATAAACAAGATGAAGAAGACGATGAAGATTAAAAGTAATGTATAATAGTATTTATATCTTATTATAGTATGTTTTAGGTTTTTTTAGGTTTTTTTAGGTTTTTTTAGGTTTTTTTTAGGTTTTTTTAGGTTTTTTTAGGTTTTTTTAGACTTTCTAGGTTTCCTAGGTTTCCTAGATTTTCTAGGTTTCCTAGGTTTTCCTTTTTTGCCTCCTGATGTTGAACTTATTAAATGTACTATTTTACTATGTATTTCTGGGTATTTAATACTAAGATAAGCATCAATCATCTTTTTGAATATTTTAAAAATTTTATTATAATCTTTTTGTGTTGCATTATTAAGCTCAATAAATTTTTTAAGTTCAGTATTAAATTTTTCTGGACATCCAGCAAACCAACATAGTGATTTAACAGTTCCTGCACGGCTTGCTATTTTTTCTAAAAATTCTTCTAATGTTGTATAAGAAATTGCAATTCCTAATGTAATAACTCTGATAGTATATGTTGATGTCTTTTTATTTGACGCTGCTAATTCAGTAAATGAAAGTTCTTTTTTCTTCTTATTATTATCAAGTATATTTTCTGCTAGAAAATTTAAAATGTTGTTTAATTCATTAAAATTTAATTCTGATTGATCAACCACATTAGTTGGTGCAATTATGATAGGTTGATTATTAGCGCTTGCTTGCTCATTTGCTTTTTCTTGTTCAATAGCATTAATTTGCTCTGTATAACCAATCGCATTATGTAGTTCTATTGTCAGATTTTTTATTATATCTCCAAATTGATTCATAATATTAGCATCAGCTGTAACGCTATTTTCTACATCATTTACATGTTCAACTACATTTTCAACCATATGTATCATTTCATTTTCTAATACTTCTAACTTGGTATCTTCTAGTTTTTCTTGTAAATCTTCATTATTTGAATTTTTTTTGGATTTACGTTTGAAACTTTTAACATATTCAATAGCACTACTAATCGCTTTTTTAATACTATTTTTAACTGTTGGCTTTGGTGAGCCATTTGTAGTTTTGCCATTTGTAGTTTTTTTAGGTGCTATTTTTTTAGGGGGTTCTTTTTCTTTATTATGATAACCAGAACGCTTATTTTTTTTTAATTTTGGTGGAGGCGGATACTCAAAATTCATATGTTTATCTATATAATAAAAAGAATTTAATAATTATTCTAATTATTTTTATAATCTTCTATCTCTCTCATCCCCCCTTGTATAAATTATAAAAAAATGATAGCACTATATTATTTTTAAATATATAGCAAATATGCCAAAACTTATTTGGAAAACAGATGATGAATCCCAATTTAATCTGTTTAAGTTTTATGATGGTATTATGCCAAGCGATAATAATGGTTCTTATTATTCTTTTGTGTTTAAAATGATTGAATTAATGAACCAAGAGGCTAAAATTATTTTTGCTAATTATACTTTTACTGATAATTTTTGGGAAGTATTAGATGATGATAAAATTGATATTATATATAATAAAGTTATTTTAGATGCTGTAAATAAACTTTCTTTTGAAGAATGTTATAACCATCTTTGGTGTTTATTAGGTAGTTGGAGAGATGTTGAAGATAAGGAATTATTTACAATTCAAAAACTTAAACAAATTAATGAATTAAAATTCAAAATTCAAAAACTTAGAATAATAAGATTAAAATTATTTTATGCTATATGTGATTATATTGATTGTGTATATTATTGTTATAATATAGAATATTTTACAGGAGAAAAGTTAGGTGAAAATAATATTGTTAAAAATGTTGATACTGAACTTGAAAAAGCAGATATTCAATCTACAATTGTAAAAAATAATAATTATAATCTAGAAGAAAATATAAATAAATCACCATTGCAAGTATATTATAAAATATTATTGAAAGATAATGCTAATAATATAGCAAAATGTATATATGAAAAGATAAGCAATATTAGAAGCGCTAATAGGGATTGGTTAGTTAAAAGCACTAATGGATATATATTTAATCACTTAGAATTGCCATTATATGAAAAAGAAGATTTAGAGAAGGTAATATATGAATATGGTTTTCAAAAAGCAATTGAAAAGTTTATAACAAATAAAAAATATTATGATCGTATTATATATATTATTGACTATGATGTATCAAAAATATATATAGGCATTGCTTATTATATAATTAGAGAATCTTTTGAATATATGTCGTTTTTTAGGAGTAGTTTATAATATTATAATGAATAAATATGTTATAATTTTAAAAGAATATTATAAAAATTGATTTAATTTGTTGAATTTATTTTAACAAGCAACCCAGCAAAAGCAAAAGCAAACGCAAAAGCAACTTCTGTCAAATCAATAACAAAGCGGTTATATTGAATATATAGTATTGCCAACATATCATGGCAGCAATTTTCGGTTTGTTCCTTTTCGCTATCTCCCTCATCATCATTTCAGCTAATGTGATGGCATGGATTATGTCTTTCTTCTATGAAACACGCAAAGACTATGATGATATGTATGTTAATCCATACAGACTTGTTCCTCGTCAAGAAGCTGAAAGCTATAAACGCTATGAAAGACGTGAGTATCAAGATAGTTTGAAGAACCGTAGAAAATCTAAGTAAATATTACTAATTGTATAGAAAAGTAGTAAATAATTGTTAGAGTTTTTAGTTAGGATAAAAAATATTTAAAAATTTAAAAAAAAGCTTTATATTTTTATATTTTTTATTATATCATAAGAATAAATATGTAATATTTTTTTACAATTATAATAAATATTGATTGTCTTATATAAATTTATTATGATAAGCAAAACTGAATAAACATACAGAAGAAGCAGACCAAACAAGCAAACTGAACAATGAATACCAATTTAAATTATAGTCATATTGAATATGAGATTGCCGATATCTCTAAAATCATAAACAAACAACAACAGTATGTCAAAGGATTGATAAATCAGCGTATTAATAAAGCATACCAGTATGATGATTATGTAAAAGGGCAACAGCTAATGCTTAATAGAATGATGAAGCAAAAAAATGAACTTGAAAATAAATTACAATGTGTTCATGAAAAAAGATATAAAGAATTTAGTAAAAGCAATGCTTTCGCAGGAGTAAATGATGTTATGAATATTGCTTTTCAATATGCGCACCCAAAAGATAACCTCACAAATAAGTATGTAGTTGAAAAACGCATAAGAAGCGCGAGAAGTCATTCGCCTAGTCGTATCATCAATGATAATAATGACACAGATATTGTTAGGGTATATAAAAAAGATAGAGTTGAAGTATTTCTTGATTTCATAATAAGAAATCTTAAAATATTAAAATTTATATGTGTGATTGCTTTTATTATTATTAAGTTTGTATATATTTTATCTTACATATACTACAAGATATATATCAATTTGATAGTATAAACACTTAGATATCAGTAGGATTAGAAATATATTGAATCCAAACTTCTTTTGAATAATTAGATTTTTTTAGGTTTAGATAAAAACCTAGTTCAACAGCTTGTTCATAAAATCCTCTATTTTGCGCTAGTTGATTATCACTATATAAATTATTGATACCTTTAAGAGATATGCGATGATTAATTTCGTCAATATTCTCTATAAATTGTTGAAGAATATCATCAGTAATAATTAAATTATTTTTATTTACAGAGTATTTTGCTAAGAAGTTTTCTAATATAGGCTTATTTGTATTTAGGAGATTAAATACCTCCTTTTTATTTATTTTAGGTTGCCTGCTTATTTCACACTTATTTGACAATATGGCTTTCCCCTTAAATCTTTTCACACTACAAAGCTTATCATGAAATGCCATGACATTTACATCAACAATAATTGGTTCTTTAAAGGGTAAATGATTGTTAATTTTTGTATATAATTCAATACTCCGCTGAACGTTAATAGTCTCGCAGTCTAATACAACATAAATCCATACATATACATTAAATTCACAATTAAATAGTTTATCATGTTCTGTAATATATTTACATATTGCTCCGTGTCTATGGTTTCCATTAATAATCTTAATGTTTTTATCTTGGATATTGGCATTAGGATCATATATGGCATCTATTGTGAAAGCAATATCATACCCATCAACAATAGATGTATATAATTCGTCTATTTTAGATTGTTCTAGTTCCCTATTAAATACAATAGGGCATGCGTAAGCCATCAACTCCCTAAAACTAATTTTTATTAAATACTTGTCGTCACCTATCTTATCAATGACTTTGTCAAGAATATTAAAGTATTGTAAAGGAATATTATGGACTTGTTCCGTGTTATCATTATTCTTATCATTTAACTTGTCAAATTGAACCTTTATTGCGACATCATCATCATTATAAGTCATCCTCTATTACAATATTGATATACTATATTATGCTATGTTTATCAATTTTTATTTTTCCAGTAATATAAATATATAAGCAAATAGCGAAGATATTATTAACCCCAATATCTCAATAGCGATATGATAAGGAAATACATAAGTTTCCATCATAGAACCACAATTGTATTTTTCATTAAAGAAAAGCACTATGATGACCACAAATAACATTAGCAATATTGGCAGTAATTTCTTAACAACCACTGGTAATTTAACATTCCATAGCCCTGTTATAAGTACAATAACCCATATATTTATTCCAGATACAGCATTATACACGGTTCCTATGTAATTATATAATATGTAAATGTCTAGCATAATTACCGCAAATATTATAGGTATATTAGGAGGTTTTCCACTAATAAATGATATTGCTGTTATAAGAGCAAATATTATAATATATGTAATTGCGTGGATAATATATACGTGTATTAAACTGTATTCATTATCATTCCAAAACATGTGAGAATATGCGTGGTATGCTTGGAATATAAATAAGGATAGTATAAAAAACTGTATTTCTAGATTCTTAGCGAATGATAATAAATAGAGCAGTAAGATACACGACAAAATATTAATAGAAGCAGAATAGGGTTGATCTACAATTTCACCTCTAACTTCGCATGTATTGAAAGGAAATGGCTTTTGATTTTTTTGCTCTTCCATCTTTATTATAATAATATACTTTTGTAAATTATTATTTATTATAAATTATACAAATATTATAAATATTATAAATATTATAAATATAAAGTATCCATTTGTTAGCAGTTACAGATTTGTACCACTAGGATTAGGGATATCATTAAATGTATTAAAACTGTTTAAAGGATATTTTGTTTCATAGTAGGCGACCTTGCCATTATCTATATCATTAACAACATCTAAAAAGTTGAGTTCTTTATATTTTTCACCCTTACTTTTTATTATATTTTTTAGTTTATTCTTGACGATGGAAGTATCAACCAAGAATATACATTGGTCGTGAAATCCCATTTCTACACATACATCTCTTCTATATCCAAATCCTTTCACAGTATCCTTATCTTTATCTATAATTAAATATGCGTAAGGGTCTTCCACATATACAGTAGGTATTAGAAAATCATTTCCATATTGTAAATTATACATCTCCTCAAATATTCTAGCATCATCTATTATAATATCACTCCATATTACAAAGATCTTCTTAGTTATCTTATAGCCTTCACTTTCTAATAACTGATACAATGTTTCGCCATTTCCTTTAGGATAACTTTGAGAATTATCAAGCGAATCAAAATACAAGAAGTGAATATTTGAATAAATGACACTTCTCTCATACTTTTGAAAGTCATTTTTGTAATAATTATTACAACATACATATATGTTGTTCGCAAATGGTCTTATTTTTTCTAAAATGTTTGTTAGAACAATATTACCATCTACTTCAATAAGACATTTAGGATACTTTACCCCCATCCTTTCATTTATACCTCCTGCTATTATACAGATGTCATACTTTTTATTCATTATTAGGGATTTAATAAATAAGTTGGTGGTATTGATAGTATCAACATGTAAATATTTTATATTATCTGTTACAGCATTGTAGTCTATATCATTACAGTCTGTGATATATGTGTAATTACCATCAAAGAACCTCTTATTTGTGAATAAGGCTCTTTTAGATAACCCTCGTTTTATAATTTCAATAGTTGTCTTGCCCGTTTTTATGAGTTCATATTTGGTATCGGTATTCAAAATATTTTTATTAATATTCTCTATTATTTCATCCCTATTAGTTAAGGGTTTTATTGATATGGATACATTTTTCATGTTATTTATTTGTAGATTATCTGGCGTTTCCTGAATGTCCCTTATCATCCTAATAATTGTATTTTGTATAAAACCAATATCTTCGTCATTTAATATATAATTTATATTTACATACTTACACTCTTTATTATGAGTCTCGTGTTCTCTACAAGTTCCTCTGTTCTCTACATTGCCAATATTTGAGAAAATAACACAATCTCTTATATCAGGCGATATGTTAGTTATACAATTGTTACTTGCTATTATTTTATTTTCAATATCTCCAATTGATTCTATATTATCGGCAGATATGTTTAGATACTCTGCGTCATATAATGTATAATCATAATCAAATATATATGTTTTATTATAATATTTGTGAAAATAATCTTCAAATATATATTTCCATAACACAAAACCGTCGTGAGTAAGTAGGTTATTACATGTATTATTAACAACTAACTTAGGTATATTGATGTAGTTATACAAGTTAGACGATGATTGAATTGTAGGGAATAGTTTTGGATTCATGTCAGGTGATATTATAATCTTCACATCCTGCTCTTTTAATGATATATATTCGTTGATTTTATCTAAAAGTTCATCCCCAGTATAATTAACAATATCGTTATCGTAATCACAGTTTAATACAAGATATTTTAGTGCTTTTGATTGTTTTAAAGTATCCGCAAACAGTACTGTTTTATACGTGGGTATTAAACTGCTAAATTGGGTACCGCAAGATAACACAATCAAATCGCTATTAAGTAATAAATCTTGTGTAGCTTCATCTAATACAGGTAATTCATCGTTATCTACAAAGGATACATCTACTATTTTATCAGTAATGTCGTCAAAATCTACAATAGATACCTCGTCTAATAACACCTTGTTATTTGCTGTAATGCCATTTAATATTAGGTTAGCGTGTGAATTAACATATATATTATTTTTTAATCCAAATACTTTCTTAATAATATTACACACTGTTATCATATTTGAATCATATTGATGTAATAACGCACAGTAAATTAGGTTCATATAATTAAAGTCGTCATAATGTATTTGGGTTGATTGTTCTAACGCAAAAAAATATTCGGTATTCTTTATCAAAAATCTCCTTATATCATCTTCAATATCCAGTTCATTTATTAACTTCAATAAATAGATGCTTGGCTTTTCAAGAGTATTTGTATTCGTAAATCTATATGTTAGAAGTTTATAGGTATCATTATTACCATATATTAGGTTGTATTCTAGCACTTGATTCTTCCGAAAGTCTGATATTCCTAATGTGTTTTTAAATAATCTTCTTAAAATCCCTGTTGATTTACCATCATCATATCCGTTTATTATTATATTAATGCCAATGTGTCTATTGATTTGATAAAGACCTCTTTGTATATTCTCGCTCCCAGAGCCTCCTGTAATTAATGTTATCTTCATTAAATATTATAATAATAACATATATACCCTTTAAGTCTTTTAAGATATACATATCCTCCCACCATTTGCGTATTGTCATCATAGTAAAAATACGCTTAAAATTGAATATTCTAAAATATTTATCAATCTTGGTAATGTACTATGTAAAACAAAAAAGATGAAAAATTTGCGCAAATTAATATAAAGTTTTTTATTACTTATATATATAGTATAAAATGTCGCGACAAGTTTTATTGTTGTCTGAAAGCCCAACCGCATATATAATACGACGAAAGATTTCGCAAAAAATCAATTTAATACGTGACCATGTCTATTTACTTAAATATTGGCTATGTGGAAATTTGCCTTTTCTAGAATATTATATATAACCAATAAAGCGGAATATCCATATTTTATTATAAATATTAATATTGTTTAATATATTCTTATATTAGATATATGTCAAAATTACAATCAAAACAAGAAGAATATGCTAAAAATCAAAGAGCAGATATAATATAATAGAGTAATAACAAATAAACCTAGAACTCCAAAATCACCTACTGCTCCTAGAACTCCTAGCGTTCAAAAAGACAAAAATCTCACTGATAACTCAATGATTAAGCTTTCGATTAATGATTATGACAGAATATGTAAAGACAAAGATGATACACATACACAAAATACGGCAATATTATTAAATATAAGTGTAAGTAAACTAAACGCAATTTGTAAAAATACAGATAGTTTCAGAGAATATATAGATTCATTACCTATCACAAAAAAAGAAAAAGATAAGGTAAAGAATTCCCCAATTAAAGATTTACCACCAAAGTTGCTAAACAGTATGAATGCGAAAGCAAAATCATTATTAGATATACCTGATCATTTATTCGAACGTATTATACATGATGATTTAAAACCTTTATTAAAATATAATTTAAGAGAATTTAATACATTTATACTTATCAGGTGGTTTCTTCATTATGTATATATCTATATAGTATATATTTATATATTCTTATATGGTTTTCAAAAAAATAAAAATTGATATAAGTTACTTATAACTCTTAATTATAAGTTATTATGGAAAAGTATCATTTATATACAAAAACTATTGATTTTCTATTATCTGTTAGATATAATAATAATAATGATATGTTTGCAAACATTTTATATGATATGAGTAATAGTGATAAATATAAAGAGATAAAATATAGTATATTTATTATATATCAAAATTATGAAAATCGTTGTGCTAACTTTTCAAAAAGAAACATAGAAGTACAAATAGAAAACATATTATTAAGAGAAATCGGAATTATATTTTGTAAAGAAATTATAGGTGCTAATTAATTTCTTTCAACTTATTCTTCTTCTTTAGATATGCAGTTCTTCTGTATTCTTTTAATTTTTCAGGGTTATCCTCTTTTAATTTTTTAAGATAGTTTGCCCCACCTTCTTTTACTCTTTCTTTATTTTTTTCATAATATCGTTTATGTGTATTACCATAAGTATATTTCTTTAATTGTTCTTTTAATTCTATAATTTCAGTTTTAAGATTTTCATTTTCTTCTATCAGTTTAGTAATATCCATAATGTTATATATATTATGTGATTTATTTTTAAATACATTTATATAGTAAGAGAATGTAAAACAACATAAAAAATAAATATTTTTGTCTCATTTTTCTTTTCGGTTGGTGTAATAAACCAGAAGAGAATACAAAATATATAGAAAAAGAGATTATTACAGATGAATTAAGAAGTAAAAAAATAGTTTGTGTTGATCCTGGTTGTAGTGATTTAATTTATTGTGGTAGCAAAGATAATGATGGTAATTTAGAAACATTTAGATATACTCAAAATCAAAGAAGAGTGGAAACAAGAACAAAAAAATATAATAAGATTATTGAAGAAGTTAATAATACAACTTTTATAAATGGAAAAAATATTAAAGAAATTGAGAGCGTTTTAAGTAGTCATAATAAAAAAACTTGTAATTATGAAAAGTTTAAGAATTACTTGATTGAAAAAAATAAATTAAACTTATTACTATTTTCTCATTATGAAAAGACCTTTTTTAGAAAGTTCAAATTAAACAGGTTTATCAATACTCAAAAAAGCGAGAGTAAAATGATAAAGAACTTTACTAAAAAGTTTGGAGAACCGAATGATGTAGTATTTATAATGGGTGATTATGATAAGGGTAGTAGTAATATAGGAGGGTTAGAACCTACAATTTGTAAAAAGTTTAGAAAAATATTTAAGAATGCTGGATTTAGAACCTATTTAGTGAATGAGTTTAGGACATCTAAACTATGCAATTGTTGCAATCGCGAGATATCACCCTTTATGATAAGGCAAAGTCATAAACCAAATGATATAAAAGTTAATAAAAAAATAACTATTAATGGATTACTTTCTCATCAAGAGGATAAGCAGAAATGCGAGATAATTCATAATAGAGATAAGAACGCCGTTCAAAATATGTTAAATATTGTAAAGAGTATATTTACAATAGGAAGAAGACCTGACATATTTACGAGAATTCATACATAGTACACGCTATGTAATAATCAAATTTTTACTACTTATAGATATTTATTTTGCTGTTAAATCGGCATTTTAAATGTCCAAAGGTGTAAAACGTAACCCTGATAAAATAGTATGGTCTATTTTCTCTCAAAATCCAATAGCTGCTAAATTATTAAAAGTAAATCCTAAAGATGGTGAAATATTAAAAGACAGAATAGAATTTGAAGATACTTTGACAAAGAAAAAGTATAATGAAATATCTACTTATAATAAATTACATTGGCATTATTTATCTAAAAACCCTTCAATATTTCATATTAATTAGATTTACTAAATAATATTATAATATATTATTAAAAAGATGAAATATTTTGATGCGTTAAAGATATATAATCAAGGAAAATCTGCTTGGTGTTCTCCGCGTAAAGATACTGTTGATTATAAAGCGGTAATAGCAATTATGAAAAAAACACCAGAAACTCCATCAAAAAAAATTTCACCAAAATCTTCTAAGTCTTCTTTATCAAAGAAGGCTGACATTGTTTTAAAGAAACCACCATCTAAGTCTCTCCTATTTAAAAACGCAAATATTATTCAACGTTTTTTGAAAAACAAATTAATTCTTATTAAATATAATTTAGATACACGCATTCAACGTTATAATTTAATTAAAAAGCGTTTGGCTGATATTAAATCAAATAAATGCCTTACAAAAAAGATATTTAATAATAAGCAAGGTTATACAATTGACGGTATTGTTAATTTAGAAAAGAAGATAGGAAGTGATAGTGTCAATGCTTCTATATATCTAACAAGTATACCTTATCTGCGATGGTCTTATCCAATCGCAAGTAAATTAATGAAAGTTACTGCGAATAATGAAAGCGAAACCAAAATGAATGAGTGGATTACTGAAAATCTTATTTTAAAAAAGCAATCTAAACATTTTATAATAATGTACAAGACCACAAAATGTTCTCCATCAGAAGGAACAGCAAATAAACTACTTACAGGAGAGCGATTAGTTAATTATAATGAGCTATGTGATGGTGATTTAAGCTCTTTAATGAAAACGGACGCAAGGAATGACAATATGCTTATGATTAATATGGCATATCAAATATTAATTGCAATTGCGACATATCATAATAGAGTAGGGTATTGCCATGGTGATTGTCATCATGGAAACTTCTTATATCAATTAAATACCGAACATAGTGACACTGCTTATTATCATTATGTCTATAATGGGTTAGACTTTTATATTAAAAGTTGTAAGTATAATATGTGTATATTTGACTTTGGAACAAGCGTACCTATATGGAAATCTGATGACCAATTTATTTATAGTGATTACCATAGAATACTTCATGGATTTGTAAGCAGTAAAACAAATGGATGGATTGAAGGAGATGTGATTGCGCAAGTAAATGCTAATATGTTTATGATTATGACAAAAATACAAAGAATAATGATAAGTTTACTTAAGAATAAAGACTCTGATATGTTTCAAGCTATTATAGATAATGTTTTTAAAGTGTTTAGACCTGAAAATGGGATTTTCACAACAAATAAACCAGCAAAAATATTAAACAAAATACCTTTTATAATCAACAAAGTTCAATTATATCCTGAAATTAACTTTAAAAATGCTTAGTAAAACCCATATAATATCCTAAGCATACCTAGCTGAATAAAAGCGAGGGATAATAGCATCGCATGTTTTATTAATTGTAAAACCACAAAAGAAAGAATTATATTCAAACCATTCACGTAAATCATCAAGATCATTCATAAATTCTAAATTATATGCCTGATACAACTGATTATACATATTTAATATATTAAATATACATATTGTAAAATTATATGTATCTAATATATTAATATATATATCAACATATGATGTAAATATATATGTATCCTTGTATTCTATTCGTATTTTATTGCTACATAATTCAATCCCTTTAATATTAGGATATTTATCAGCATAATTACACAGAAAAATGGCTGTATATTCCTCAAATATTTTTTTAACACTTATATAATTTGTAGTAGGCAATATATATTGTATTGGATATATTATGAAATCTAAGTATTTTATAGTAGAATATGCGCTATTATATTTAATCATCTTTGTTTTATTTAGTTGCAAAAAATCAATTTCATTGTCTGCGTAATATAGAAAATATTTATAATAAAGGTCTCCTAAATCTTTTTTATAACATAGAATAATACTCCAAATAGCACGAATTTTATATGTGTTAAAATGGTTGCTCTTAATATATTCTACTAATTTGTTATAATTATCTAGAACATCTCTATTGTCGCGTATAAGATTTAATGTATCATTAAATACATTCTTAAATATTAAGCATTGAATATCCTCAGGTAACTCATATAAATAATTTTTATTAAATGTTCGCATTATTTAATTATTTTCTTAATAATATAGGGTTTAATTATTTTAATCATTTTTTTTGATATAATATATGTGTTATCATATATTTATAATGTAATTCTCTAACGTAATTCCATTTGTTGTTCAGCGACAGCTAATAATAATTTTTTATATACAAAATCCTCCCTCATTTGAGGAGTGTATATTTTATCAGCAGTATCAGGAGGAAATCCATAAATGTCTAATTGATTAAAACAAGTATGCGCCTCAGGTAAATTTTCTACATTTATACGCCAGCCATATTTATAAAATATTTTATAGTCTATACCTTCATAATAACGATTTATGGCAGTCCAAAATCGTAGTAATTTTTTAATAAACTCAAAATGAACTTTTTCTGTATCTCCTTGTCTTCGTCGTGTAATAATATTTGATATGTATCCTTTCATCTCATTTACTTTTTCATTTTTTTCTTCTTCTGTTAGCTTTGCGTTAGGATCATAAGATGGGTCAGATTCAGGTACCGTACTTACCTCAATCTTTAACACAAATTTATTTGCGAGTTTATTTAATATCGCATAAGTTAAAGGTTCATTTGTAATTAAAAGGTTTAGTTGCTCTATTGTTACCTTTTTTTTATATAAGAATTTTCTAATTTCATTACCAAACCCAGCAAATAATGAATCATATCTTCTTTTCATATTTTTGGATGAGTTAACTTCTTCTTTCCCAAAACAATTCTTTGTAATAGCGTGTTTTGATTGTTGAAGAAGAAACTTAATACAATTTTCTTTATTTATTTTTGCTCCTGAGTTTCCTGTTGATCTACTAATATTATAGGTGTCATTAAAAGACATGAAAACAGAATCTATATCATCTATATCTCGGTTGCTAATCATATTTATATAATAGACAGCGTTATTAAACTCTTTAAAGTAAAAATAAAGTATATCATAATAATCTATGTCATTTGGTTGCTTTATAAATCCTGTTAATATATAGTCTGAAAATTGTTGTGGCAATCCTATATCTTGATTATAAAATGTAATACCTAATAGTTTTCCTATTACATAATATATATATTCATATTCTCTCTCTGTTTTAAACTCTGTAATAGAAGTATGATTTTGTTTATATGCTTCTATTACCTTTCTAAACTTTTCATCAGGAACAAAGTTGGGGTTTACATAGTATTTATTCCCTATATTATCTTTTGGACAAATAAAAGGTCTTGTAAGATGTTCATCATCACAAAACAGTTCTTCAAATAGATTTGTAAAAAAATCACGCTTTGGCCCACCAGCATCAATAGCTTCTTTTTTAATTTCATTTAATTCATCATCTATTTCATAAATATACACATAAAAAGCATTAATATTCTGTATAAATATATCCCTTAACTCCTCTCTATATGTTTTACCCTTTATATTTTCATACTCTATTAATATAGATGCAAGAGCGCTATCTTGATAATAATTTATTTTATATTGTCCATTTTGTGTATCAATAGGTTGGAAGTAATCTTCAATAAAATTTTTGAGTTCATCTATACATATAGACGAAGGTTTATTTGCTTGCTTACATTTTTCAATCATTTTGTCTTTAAATTTCTTATATTTCTTTCCTTCTTCATTTGTTTCATCATCATATATTTTTTTTATGGCATTACAAACGGTACTATTAATTATGTCTATATCTAACCCTTTGCTAGTAGAGTGTTTTAAATACTTCGTGATTGTTAAATAGTATTCTGAAATTTTTAAAATCGCATCTCTGAATTTTATTCCTTTGGAGGTAATATTAATAGGAGTAATATTAAAATCATATAATAATGCTTGTTCAAATATCACATTATATTCTTCACTGTCAATAGGAAATATTATATTAGGGTCCTTCGGGTCTCTATTTGGTTGTCGTGCCCAACGCAAGCAATCAGCAACAGTATAGTATTTATAAACTATATGCTCTTCATCTCTCTTTTTTATTACAATTTTACTACTATGTGTTTTTGGTTTTACATAGGAAGATATCGCACTTTTCTCAATAACAGGTTTATAGTAATATGTAAATTTAATATATCTATTCTTAGCTATTGTAGTAGTAATACCAAAGTTTTTTAAGTCTTCATTGCTAAATGAAACACGCGATGGTAGTACATTACCTTTACTTGCTAATTTTAAAAAAGCTTTTTTTAATTTTTTATTAATTATTTCAACACCTTCTCTTTTAATACCTTCTTTATATCGTTCATTATTGATAATTTTCCATCTTAACCCAATATTATTTGCAGTTTTATTTTTATCAATTACTTGTATATAGTATGTTGATATTTCAATATAACTATTCTTTGTAATAGCTGTTGTAATACCAAACTTTGCTAATTCTTCCTTGTTGAATGAAACATAAAAAGGCAATTCACCATCTTGATTTGTTGATTTTAGAAAAGCTTCCATTATTTTTTTATTAATAACTTCAATACCTGTGGCTGGTTTCTTAATACCCACATTTTTCCATTTTAAACCTACTATATTATTAGTTGCTACTGTTGCAGTAGCTGTTATATTTTTCTTTGCTTTTTCCTTCGCATATTGTTCCTGCTTGTCCCTAATATATTTTTCTAATTGCTCTCTTGATTGTGGTTGCCCTCCCTCATCTTTCAATATATCTTCTATGGCCTCTGTAAGAGCCTCTATAATTTTATAACCACGCGAGGTTATCATTCGCGGTATTAATTTAGTATCATATTGATAACTCATACATAATAAGCGATTGTATATTGGCGAATCTATTTTAATAGATTTAAATGTTCGCGGGTTAATAATAGGCATAATTACCCAATCTTTACATTCTTTGTATGTAAAACCATTAAGAGGATTATCATCAGTTATAACTCTATCTTCTGGATAAGTATTAAAATATGCCTCTTCTAATGCGTCTATCGCATTGGTTAATTTGTTACCTATTAATAATCCCATTCCTTCTGGTAATCTAATTATTTTAGGTTCTTTGCTTGTTAATAATAACAATTTATAATAGTAGTTTTGATAATTGTTAAAACGTAAAGTAGTAATTAATGTTCTTACATCTACTTCTCTCTCTGCTACAAGTTCACGTGGTATTAGATCTTCAATAATATAGTAAATATATTTTATTGTTTTATTTTTAATATTAAAACGAAAGCTATAATTAGCATCAATATAATGAAATAATGTAAGTATTATCTTCTTTATTAATTCAAATTCAGCATTCTTGAAATATGTCTTTATATTAATATATGAAAAACATGTTATTTCCATATTTTTTGAAATCACAAATAAAGGATCTATAAGTTGTGCGTAGATATTATTAATAAAATGGTAAATAACACCTTCCGCAGTATCCAAATTATTACTCTCTATAATGTTTTTAACATAAGAAGCATCGCGATTTCCCCTATTTATATAGGAATGAACAGGTACTGTTAAACGTGCTCTTTGGCCTTCGGTCGCATCTTTTAAAATATTTTCTATTATAATTTTGATATCCGTATGAATTTTAGAAATAATTTCTCTTAAATTAGAGAAAAATGTTTTATTAACATCTTTTTTTGGTAGTAACCTTTTTTTATATTGATACTCCGCAATTAAATTTTTCTCTTCCTTATTCTCTAATTCTATATCTCTTAATTGTCTTCTTTCGGCTGAATTTAAACTTTTATAAGATGATGACAAAGATGATACTCCGTGAGAATTATTAGGTTTTATTGCTTGTCTAGCATCTTTTGCTGCTGCTTTGCGCATTGGTGTTAATGATGAAGCTATTTTTAATTTTCTATCAAAAGACTCAGTATCGTGAGTTAAAAACAATTCATCATTTTGTTTCATAAACTCTAAGCGGTATAAAACATTTTTAATAATATTATTCGCATTCCTATACAAGGTCTTATCATATTTATCATCTGGAATTGTATCTAAAATAGATGGAGTTGGCAACCCATATTGAATTGCGGTATATATTAATTCAACATACACAGCGCCAGCAATAGGTATTTTTTTGTTTGTTCGAGGATTTATCGTATGATTATTAGCCCATTGCTTACATTCATCATCATTGAATGGAGGTGTGATATATTCAATATATGCTGATAATTTGTCATTCAATGTATGTAATCGCAGAGTTTTGTTGCGCTGATATTCTTTAATTTGTTCCACAATTTTTGGTCTCAATGCTGAATTATAGAAACACTTTCTTTTAACTTTATTTAAGAAAGAGCGAGGATTATTTAAAGAATCTTCCATTAAAATATCCTTTCTATATTTTCGCGCAACATAATCATTATCATATGGCGAAATACTTGGATCTTTTATCCATAATAAACATTGCTCATCGTTTAATCTTAATGGCATTATTTAGAATATTCTAATATATATGTATATTATATATAAAATTATAATTACAAGGTCGAATTAAACAATAATTAACAATATCATATTATTGAATTCATAAGCAATATTGATGCTATTATAATTTTATATATATACTAAAAAAAATTTGTTGATTTATTAATGTAATTCCATTTCTTGTTCTCCTACTGCTAATTTAAATTTTTTATATATAAATTTCTCTCTCTCTTCGGGAGTATATATTTTATCAGATGTATCAGGAGGAAACCCATAAATGTCTAATGTATACACGCAAGTATGTGAACCAGGTAATTTATTTATATTTATTCCTTCCCCATATTTATAACATATTTTATAGGGTCTAGTTTTATCATCATAATAAGTCAAACCAGTCCAAAATCGCAGTAAATTTTTAACAAATTTAATGTGTTCTTCATCAGTTTCATCTTCTCTTTTTTGTGTAATAATATTTGACATATACCCTTTTATTTCATCTTCTCTTTCTTTTTTTTCAGCATCTGTCATTATCGCCCCAGTATAAATACCAACAAAAGAGTCTGATGTATACTTTACTTCTATATATACATCCATTTTACTTACAAGTTCTTGTAAAATTTCAATAGTTAATGTCTCATTTGTAATTAAAAGGCTTAATTGCTCTATTGTTACCTTTTTTTTATATAGGAATTTTCTTATTTCATTACTAAAACCACCAAATAATGAATCATATCTCTTTTTCATATTTTTTCCAGAATTAACTTCAAATTTATCTAAAAAGTTCTTTGTTATCACATGTTTTGATTGTTGAAGAATAAATTTAATAAAATTATTCTTAGTTATATTTTCACCGCTTGATTTTAGAGATGAACCTGATAATTTGCTAATAAGATATTTATCGTTGAACGATATACCAACATCTTCTATGCTTTTTATATATTCTTCACTAATCATACTTATATAACTGATTGCTGTATTAAACTCTCGTAAGTAAAAATATAGTATATCATAGTAATTTAGTTCATTTTTTTGATTTATTAATCCAGCTAATATATATGATGAAAGTTGGTGTGGTAATCCAATCATTTCATTAACTACTGTAAGACATAATAGTTTTCCTATTACAAAATATATATATTCATAATCACCCTCTTTATCAAATTCAATAATAGAACTATGATTTTTTTTATATGCTTCTATTACCTTTCTAAAATTTTCATCAGGTGCGAAGTTGGGATTAATACAGTATATATTTCCAATAATATCATCAGGGCTAATGAAAGGTCGTTCAAGATGTTCATCATCACAAAACAATTCTTCAAATAACTTTGTGAATAATTCACGCTTTGGTCCACCAGCATCAATTGCATCTTTTTTGCGTTCATTTAATTCATCGTCTAGTTCATATATATACACGTAAAATTTATTAAAATCATGTATAAATATATCTCTAAATTCTTCATTATATATTTTATTCTTAATACCTTCATAATATATTAATAAAGATGCTAAGGCAGAATCTTGATAATACTTAAATTTATATTCTTTTGCGTGTTTCTTATTTGATGGAAATTTTGTTTTGATTTCTTCTTTAAGATTAGTAATACACAAACTAGGTTCCTTATTATATTGTACACATTTTTTAATCATATTATCTTTGAATTTTTTATATTTTTTTCCTATTTCATCAGTTTCATCATTATCTATATTTCTAATAGCATTACACATTTTAGTATTAATTTCAGCAATATCTAAGCCATTGCTTGTAGAGCGTTTTAAATGGCTTGCAATATTTAAAAGTTTTCCTTTTGTTTTTATTACTGAATTCATAAATTTTATTCCTTTTGGAGTAATATTTATAGGCATAATATTATAATCATATAATATTGCTTGTTCAAATATCTCATTATATTCTTTGCTATCTGTTGTTAATAATATATCTCCTCTTTTTGGGTCTCTGTTTGGTTGATTTGCCCAACGCAAGCAATCAGCAACAGTATAGTATTTATGAATAAAATATTTAGAATTTCTATTTGTAATAATAACATTACTTTTTGGCTTTATTACAATATCACTAATACTCTTTTCAACAATAGGTTTATAGTAATATGTAAATTTAATATATCTATTCTTAGCTATTGAAGTAGTAATACCGAAATTCCATGATAAGTCATCTTTGCTAAATGTAACACGTGATGGTAGTACGTTACCTTTATTTTTACTTGCTAATTTCAACACCTTCTCTTTTAATTTTTTATTAATTATTTCAACACCTTTTCTTTTAATACGTTCTTTATCTCGTTCATTATTGATAATTTTCCATCTTAACCCAAGATTATTTGCGGTTTTATTTTTATCAATTACTTGTATATAGTATGTTGATATTTCAACATAACTATTTTTTGCAATATCTGTAATACCAAACTTTGCGAAGTCTTCTTCGCGAAATTCAACATAAAAAGGCAATTCACCATCTTGACTTGTTGATTTAAAGAATGCAGCTTTTAAATTTTTATCAATAATTTCAACACCCCCAGTAGGATGCTTGGTGCCCACATTTTTCCATTTTAACCCAATCTTATTAGGAACAATTCTCTTTTCTTCTTTTTTATTCACAAATTTTGCTTCTTCACTGATAATATAATTTTCTAATTGCTCTCTTGTTTGCGGTACTCTCTCTTCCCCGCCTTCATTTAATATATTCAGCATTATATTTGAAAGTGCCATTATAATTTCATAACCACGCATTGTTATCATTCGTGGTATTAATTTAGTATCATATTGATAACTCATACATAATAGGCGATTATACATAGGCGAATCTATTAAGATTCGCTTAAATGTTCGCGGGTTAATAATAGGCAAAATCACCCAATTTTTACATTCCTCATAAGTAAATCCATTCATAGGATTATCATCTGTTATAACACTATTTTCATCATAACTATTAAAATTAGGGTCGTCTAAATCAATTATCTCTTTTGTTAATTTTTTACCAATTAATAATCCCTGTCCTACGGGTAATCGCATTATTGCTGGTTTATCATTAGGTTCTTCGCTTGCTGTTATTAATATTGTATAATAGTAATTTTTATGTTCTTTAGGTGGATAGGTAAGATAATTTAATTTTTTATCTATAAAATCTTGCGGTATTTTATCTTCTACAAGATTTATAAAATATTGTTTTATTTTATTATTTTTTGCAAAGGAATAATTTTTTATAAAAGCTTCTAATTCACTTGTTATCTGCTTTATTATTTTACTATCCTTAAAATGAACTAGTTTATTACGAGCTGATAATAATCCTATTTCCATATGTGGATGAATAACTATTTGCGGATCCATAAGTTGTACATAGATATTATTAATAAAATTACTAATTATACCTTTGATAGTATCTAATTTATTATTCTTTAAAAAGTTATTTAGACTAGTCTCATTATATTTTTTCTTTAAATAAGAATTAATAGATCCTATTATGCGTGATTTAGCATTATCAGAAGTATCATCTTTTAAAATATTATTTATTAATTTATTTCCATTCATAACCTCATTTTGAAGATCTCCAAGAAACTGCTTAAAAGCATCAAAAATTGTTTTATCAATTTCTTTTTTTGGTAGAAGTCCTTTCTTATATTGATATTCTGCTGCTAATTTTTTCTCTTCCATATTCTCTAATTCCATATCCCTCATTAGTCTTCTTTCTACCAAGTTTAAACTTTTATTAGATGATGACGATGATACATCAAATGTATTCTTTGGTTTTGCGGCTGCTTTACGTATTGGTGTTAATGGTGAAGCTATTTTTAATTTTCTATCAAAAGATTCAACATTATGCGTTAGAAAATATTCATCATTTTGCTTCATAAAATCTAATCTGAACATAACATTTTTAATAATTTTTTTTGCTAGTGTATACAATGTCTTATCATGTATATCAGTAGGTATAGTATCTAAAATTGAAGGTGTTGGCAATCCATATTGTATTGTGGTGTATATTAATTCTATATACACAGAGCCAGCAATAGGTATTTGTGTGTTTAATCGTGGATTTATCGTATGATTGTTAGCCCATCGCATACATTCTTCTGGGGTGAATGGATCTAATGTATATTCAATAGTATCCGTTATTTTATCATTTAACGTATGTAATCTTAGAGTTCCCTTGCTCTGATATTCTTTAATTTGATCTACTAATTTTTGTCTCAACGCGGAATTATAAAAACACCTCCTTCTAACTCTATTTAAAAAAGATTTAGGATTTTTTAAACCATTAACAGCATCAACAGAATCATCATTATCATCATTATAGTCGATTAAAATATCCTTTCTGTATTTTCGCTGAACATAATCATTCTCATACGGGGAAATACTTGGATCTTTAATCCATAATAAACATTGCTCATCAGTTAATCTTACTGGCATTATTTAGAATATTCTAATATATATTTATAATTAAAAAAAATAATTGTTATTTAGATTATAGTAATATCTAAGCACTGAGAGTATTATAATTAATAAATATTTATGAGTAAAAATGAGGGATTATAGTATTACCATCTCCATTAATTTTGAATCCGCTGAAAAATATATTATATGTAAACCAATCTTTCAAGTCATTAAGGTCATTCATATAATCTAAATTATATTCAGGATATATATTATTATTAAACATAGATAAAATGTTTAATAAACATACTATAAAATTATAAGATTCTAAAATATTATTATAAATATCAATATAACATCTAAGTACATATGTATCTGTTAATTCTATTATTATCTTGTCATTTAATAGCTTAATATCTTTGATATTTCTATATTCTTTATCTGTATCATTACATTGATTACCATTATAATGTCTTAGACTTATGAAAATATGAGCATATTGTTCAAATGTGTTTTTAATATAACTATAATTAGGTGAAGGAATTCTATCTTGTATAGGATATATAGCAAACTCTATGTATTTGATAGTAGAATATGATATATCATATTTAATTAATTTAAATTTATTAAGATGTAAGTAGTCTGTCTCGTTATCTGCGTAATATGTAAAATATTTGTAATAGGGATCTCCAATATCTCTCCTATTACATAAGATAATGTTCCATACAGCATGATTTTTGCTAGCATTAAATTGATTATCCTTTATATAAGCAACTAATTTGTTAAAATTATTGATTGCTTCTTCTTTATCACTTATATTTTTGAGAGAGCACTTAAATACATTTTTATATATTAATACTTGTATATCATCAGGTAACTCATATAAATAATTCTTGACAAATGCTGACATTAATTATACTTAATGTTTAATACTTACTACTACTAACTTTTATAATTAAATCATTTTTTATAAAGTTATGTTTAGTTTATTTGTATAGCATATATAGAACATAACACAAAATGTCAAAACAAGATAAAACAGATATTGTATATAATATATTGTCAAGGCGAACAAAGAATTCAATATTATCAGAAAATCAAAGAAACAAAAAAATAGAACTTGTAGATTTACCTAAAAAAGTTTTGCAAATAATAGCAAAAAAGTATAAAAAAATACTTAAATATGAATTAAGAGATTGGGTAAAAGATTTGCTTCCTTTGAGAAAAATACATAATGAATTTTTATCGCAAAATTCAAATGCAATTGATTTTTTAAAAGATAATATACAGCGTATTAATTTTGACTCTTTATCAGATAATACAAATCCAGATGCGATTAAGTTATTAAAAATGAATATAAATAATGAAAATATAAATTGGAATAAATTATCAAAAAATCCTGCTGCTATTGAAATATTAAAAGAAAATCCAAATAAAATAGTTTGGGCTTATTTATGCTCAAATACAAATTTAGAAGCAATTGATATGTTAAAAACAAAAGTAGAAAATGAAGAAAATCTATCAATTAAAACATATAGGCAAAAAAATGAATATTCATTTAAATATATAAATTGGGTTAATTTATCAAAAAATCCTGCTGCTATTGAAATAATAAAATTTGCTCTAAATGAAGAAGAAAAAATATTAAAAGAAGAGGGATATAATGCTAAATCTTATTTAAAAGTTAGCTGGTTTAGCTTATCTGCTAATATAAATGCGATTGAGATATTAAGTAATAATAAAGATAAAATTGATTGGCAGGAATTATCAAGAAATCAAAAGGCAATTAAATTAATTATAAAGAAAATTGAAGAAGATAAAGAAGAGTTAGACAAAGAATATTATAAAAAATTACCACCAAACTATAAGATTGATTGGGATGTTTTATCAAAAAACCCAGCTATATTTATTCCTTTAAAACAAATAGGTCGTTCAAAAAGTATTACTGTTTCAAAATTATTATCAAGTAATATATCACCAAAAAATAATTTACCCTCAATATTAGATTTATCAAAAGATTTACAAAGAGAAATTATTAGTAATTATAAGAGTTTAGTTGCTTCTAAAAATATATTAAGAGATGGTATCCCGATTGATAAATTAAATTGGGGTTATTTATCTGAAAATCCTAACGCAATTGATCTATTAAAAGAAAGAATAGATTTTGAAAAATCCTTATTACAAGATGAATATAATAAATTACCTTCTAAAATAAATTGGTCATCTCTATGTAGAAATACTGATCCTGGTGCTATTCAGTTATTATATGCGAATCAAGATAAAATAGATTGGTCTATATTGTCATATAATCCTAACGCAATTCATTTATTAGAAAAAAGAGTAAAATACCAATTAAAATTACAAAATGAAGGCAAATTAGACACTTTAAAAACAAAAGAACGAATTAGTTGGATAGGATTATCATCAAATTCAGCTATATTTGTTCCTATCTAAACCCATACTTTAATACTTAAATATATATAGTTTTAATAAATAACTTATTAGAATTATTGATTTACCTTTTTTCTATTCTAAATATAGTTCGTATTATATTGTTAAAAGGTGATTAACTAAAACATATTTGTCTAATCATTTGTTTTTCATTAACTATTATTTTAATATTATTTTTATAACATAGAAAATGTAAAATCTCATTAATATCTTTATTTAAATGATTATGAGAAGGAAGAATATTATGTATCTCAATAAAATTATCAAAAGCAAAATATAATTGTTTAATTATAGTGTCAGGTTTTCCATACCAAGTAATAGCCATATTTCGCACGCATTCACAATTATAATATATGTGTTCCTCTTTTGTATCTATTTCAGGTAAATCATCCTCAAATGACATATCTGGGCGAGAAATTATCATATTAGAATATTTATATTCATTTGCTATATTAAATAAATATCTAGCTGCTTGTTGATATTTATATTGTAAAGGAACACTTGTTGTATTCTGTGAATGATACAGAAAAGGAGTATTATATATATTTAAAATTTTATCATCCAATTGGTTAATAAATGTATCAAAATTTTCTATATGGACATATTTTAAATTTATAAATTTAAATTGTTCATAATATAATTTAATTTGTGCTTCGGTTATAATATCATCACTATTTGGATGTAGATCATGATTACCATGTCTATGCGAAAAACCTATTTTATTCCAAGTAAAAATATATAAATCTATAGTACCATATTTTGATAAATATTTTTCATAAGAACTTATTATTTCTGGTTTATTCCAAGTTCGCATTTGACCAATAAGAACAAGCGATATCATTATTAATTATAATATTATATTATATTCTTTATATATCATGATTTTATATGAAATAATCTATCTATATTTATACATCAATAAACCTATATAAAAATAAAGCGCGTATATTAAATAAGTAATATTAGATAGAATGTTCCAGACTATTATGAAATTGTATGAAACACAAGCGAGCACAGCTACTATGCCTGTCAAAGGCAAATATATCTACTTTGGAGCTTCTGTAATTTATTGTGATGAGAAAAATATATGTATGGTATATTATCCTACTGATAATGGTGTTTACCCCAATCCTGACGTTAAAACGGAAGTTTCTTCGTCGTAATCTTAAGAAACAATATTATAATTTTATTTTTATAATTTAAAAATTGATTAAAATTTTATAATGTATATAAACCAAGTCATTTTTAGAGATACAAAGAACACACAATAATAATGAACAGCAAAATAATTAACAATAATAGCTTATACAATTATTATACCATAACAAATGCTGAGTTTTCAGGTGTTCTTGATAAGTATAATGTATATGGTTATACTCATATTCTTGGCAGATCTGAAACGGATGTTACCCATATTAGTCATATATACGATTATCACATATTCATTAAATATGGAGACAAGGTCTATATGGATGTTAAAGGCATCGGTGATATAGTTATCTCATTTACAGAATTACAACAAAACAAATATTGGAAATATTATTATGATCTATCACTTATGTTGACTAATGACAAGCATTTGGTTATAGAAGACCTAGAATATAGCAGCAACTATCCCAGCCTTTATATATACGAAGAAAAGAGGGTCTGGTCTATTAATACAGCATATATAGATGGTAGCTATGACACCAAAACTAAGACTAAGATGGTAGTTGATAACGAGTATAACTGCTATTATAAAATTAACCCGCATGATTTGGGAAATATGGAATACGCATCGCAACAAAAATTAAATAACTTTAAAAAAATTTATATGTCAAGATATGAAATTAGAAGCAAAATCTTTGATGTTAAAAGTGTTTATTATTATATGTTTGTGTGCGACTATTGCATGACATCTATGGAAAAAGAACTTGAAGAACTTTCGGCAATATTCGAGGATAAGAAGAATGTCATTAATCTTGCGACTCTTAATGATAAGGATGGTATGAATAACGACTTACTAATGATTATTTATAATAATCTTATTAGTCAGGAAGGGAACAAAAAATATGAGCCGTATATGTCAAAATCCGAAACCTGTAATAATAGGTTAGAACTCTTCGCGCAGATATTATCTGCTTAAATATGAATTGTCTCTTATCCTCGCAAAAGATAAGCATAAAGTGATAAAGAATGAAGCGTTTAACAAAGACTGTATCGAGATTTACGAATATACAGGAGATAGGGTGTGGTCTTTGGATACTGCCTATATTGACCAAAGCGACATGAAAAACTTCAAGATAATCCCAAGCGGGAATGTCTGCTATTACAAAATCAACCCATTTGACTTGGAGAGTATGGAATACTCCACGCCACAAGAACTGGAACGCTTCGAACTGGGCTATATGAATGGTCTTGAAAGGGTGAAGTGGTTTTCGCATAGGTCAGTGATTTACGAAAACATAGCATTTGAATATCAACTAAATAAGATGGAAAAAGAGCTTGAAGAACATTAGGCTTTTGAAGATAAAAAGGATGTCTTTAATCTTAGTAATTCTTAAATGATAAACATGAGATGAATGTAATATTTATGTGTTATTTATTTTTTATTTTTTTATATATATATTTGTTATAATTTCCAAAATTAAAACTAAATACATAATATAAATGGACGTAATATATAAACAAAAAAAAAATGAAGTTGTCATAAATCTAATTGAAAAAATCAATACTACTATTACAAAAATTAAAACTAAATTATTTATAGCAACAGCAGCATATGATAAATATTATAAACGATATTATATAATAACTCTAACATTATTTATACTTTCATCAGTTGTTACATTTATAGAAGCACTGCGATTAATTATTATGGAATATATACATAAGGATGAACAATTATTGATTAATGTTAATTTGCTTACTACACTTATAAATGTATTAGTTCTTTTTTTTGGTATTATTATCACAATATTAAGTAGTTATATTCGTTTCAAAAATTATAGAGAAATACTTGAAGAATTACGCGAAAAACAAAATATATTGATAGAATATATTGATAAATACAAGAAACAAAAAAATAATTTAGAATATATATATCTAATAAAAGAAGATGATATAAAGTTTGAAGAAATAGAAAAAATTAAAAATGATATAGAGGAATATGATACTAAAATAGAATCTACAAATATTCTTGAATATCTCACAACAAAAGATATAATAAGATTTAATAATTATAAAGGAGATTTTGATCTAAAAATAATTGAAATTAAATTAAAATACAAAAAAGAATCTAAAATTATTGAAGATAAATATGAAGAAAAAAAAAATATTATGAATTTGCAAAAAGATAATAACCCATACATTATTGTTCAATCATATTGCGAACCCAATAAATATATTCAACATCAACCTCAGCGTAATCATTTTATTCAAACTATTCAACTTCAACCTATTCAACCTATTCAACCTATTCAACTTCAACCTATTCAAACTATTCAACCTCAACATATTCAAACTATTCAACTTCAACCTATTCAAACTAAAAATAATATTAAATTTAATAAACCATTAGATCTGTCGAAGTCAACAAATAAATTTTATAATTTATCATAAAAATTAACTTGAAAATACAGAGTGTTCTCTGTTGGAAATGATATAAACATTAAACAAATATATTTAACTTAACCATTATAACTTACTTAATAAATGAACGGTACAATCACAACAGATAGCAACGAAATTACTAATCATACCTTTACAAATGTGGAGTTTTCTGCTTTTTTTAACAGTATTTTTAATTTGGAAGTATCATCTTCTTTGGCGATGTTTCATGAATACTATTTTTTTATTAAATACGGAGAGAAGGTATATATAGAATGGAAGTATTTTAGTAATCATAAAGTAAAGACAATGGTTATTTCATTCGAAGAACTTCAAAAAAACACATATTTTAAATATCACTATGATCTATCTCTTATGTTATCAAACAACAAGCACCTTGTAATTCAAAAGTCTAAATACAAAGATGTTTCACCTCGTATATACAACGAGGATAGGTTCTGGAAGATTGATACAGCGACTATAAATAGTATAGTGTGGAATAATAATTGTTATGATGTAAAGAATGAAGAAGAAGATTTATGCTATGTAAATATTAATCCTTATGATTTGGAAAATATGGAATATACTCCACAAGAACAAGTGCCTAAATGTTCTTCTGTTATAGACCTATATCCTGGGATTATAGATAAAATAGAAAACTGTAAAAACAAAAACATAAATAGGTTAGAACTGAACGCACAGATATTAGAAGTATAAATAATGATATAATGATATAAACAACAAATGCATATATAATAAAATGAATAGCACTACCACAACAGATAGCAACGAAATTACTCATCATACCTTTACAAATGTGGAGTTCACAGGAGTTGTGATTAAATGGGAATTACAAAGTCATGGAGGACAATTAGGAGGATATATGTCCGATTATCATCTCTTTATTAAATACGGAGACAAGGTCTATGTTGATGCTTTTATGGTTGGAGAAGTTGTGATTTCATTTGACGAACTTCAAAAAAACGAATATTTGAAACATTATTATGACCTATCGCTTATGTTCTCAAAGAATAAGAACATCGTATTTCAAAAGCCGAAATATACAAATGTCGAACCCTACATATACAGAGAGGACAGGTTCTGGGGGTTTGATAGTGCCTATATAGATGCACCTTATAAAGATAGAATGAAGAGTTTGGAACACACACATAATGTGGTGGATAATAATGACTCTTATTATTACAAGATTAATCCTTATGATTTGGAAAATATGGAATATTCTTCACAAGAAGTTTTGGACGACTTTCACAAAAAGAATACGGTAAGGAAAACTGATATATTTTGGGGAGGTGCTTTTAGTAGTACTTACAGTATATATCTTAAATTAGCATTTGATTACTACATAAACAGTATAGATACTGAATATGACAATTTAATAGCGGATTACTACATACAAATAATAGAAAATGATATACGCAAGGTATTCTTCGAGGATAAAAAGAATGTTATCAATCTTACTACTTTGATTGAAAAAAAAAGTATAAAAGGGGATATATTAAAGAAACTCCATAATTATATTGATAGTGCGATAAAGCGATATTCAGAAATTATTGATTCAGGAATTATTTATACAATTGAAGACTGTAAAAGCAAATTAGAAAAGAACATCCAGATATTAGAAGCTTAAAATGTCTTGCATTAAATATGTTATAATATATTTTTTAATGTTTAAAAATTGATTAATATCTTTAAATTTAAAAACAAGAGATATACTAATTTGCGAAGTTAAAACGAAGTTAAATTGAGTATATATTGCGAACCGACTAGCGAACGCGATGAGTCACACCGTAGCAAATGTCGAATGCACAGGTGTGTTTTGTCAGGAAATATATGTTACGTATTCCTATCGTTATAATGAACCTGATTCTATGAGGCATCGTATTGGGATAATGGGTGACTATCACCTTTTCGCCAAACATGGAGACAAGGTCTATATGGAAGTTAAGAAAGTAGGTGAAATTGTGATGTCATTTGCCGAACTTCAAAAAAACAAATATTGGAAATATTACTATGACCTGTCTCTTATGCTCGCTATTGATAAAGAGATAAAAAATGAGCCATTTAACAAGTTCTATGATGAGGCATATGAATATACGGGAAATAGAGTATGGTCTTTGGATACAGCGTATATTGATTTAGATATTGAACAAAACTGCAAGAAAACCTACAAGATAATTCCAAGCGGGAATGTATGCTATTACAAAATCAATCCCGCAGACGTGGAGAAGATGGAATACTCTTCGCAGCAAGGAATAGACATGTTCAAACGGATTTATATGTGCCGAGTTGATGTTAGATCGGGATATTTTATAAATAGGTCGGTTATTTACAGGAATATCGCGATAGAATACCAAGTGTCCAAGATGGAGAAGGAACTTGAAGAACTTTCAGCATACTTTGAGGATAAGAAGGAAGTCATTGAACTTTTAGAAACTGTTAATGATAAATATAGTATGAATGACGATATTTTAGCTATCATCATCAACAACTTACTATATTAAACTTGTTAATTATGATTGAAATAAAAAGTATAAATATTTTATTACTGGATTAGAAACACATAATCAGTTAAAAAGTATTGCCTAGATAATATCACATAAACTTCTATGTAATGGTATGTATATATATTGTATATATTTTTTATTTTTTTGTATTATCAACATAATTACTAATTACTTCACAAGACAACGAGGATATGAAGTAATAGAAGTATAGAATAATGAGTATAAAAATTATATAAACACGTATATATATAATACAAATAATATGAATAGTACTATAACAACAGATAATAATGAAATCGAGCATCATACCTTTACAAATGTAGAGTTCTCTGGTGTTATTGTTAAATGGGAATCAAGAAGTTTAGATGGAAAAATACAGACATATATGTCTGATTATCATCTTTTCATTAAATACGGAGACAAGGTTTATGTTGATGTTTTCTATATTGGGGAAATTGTGATTTCATTTGATGAACTTCAAAAAAACCGATATTTGAAACATTATTATGACTTATCGCTTATGCTCACAAATAACAAACACCTTGTATTTGAAAGAGCTAAATATAAAATAGATGAACCTTTCATATACAGAGAGGATAGGTTCTGGGGATTTGATAGTGCTTTTATAGATGCAAATTATATAAAAAAAGATAAAAACGTAGAGCATTTATATAATGTCGTCAATAATGAACAGCCTTATTATTATTATAAGATAAACCCTTATGATTTGGAGAACATGGAATATTCTTCACAAGAAGTATTGACTGCTTTTCATAAAAATAATGCGGAAAGAAAATGTGATAAATTTTGGGGAGGTAATTTTGAATATACATATGATATATATAACAATCTTGTTATTGATTATAATAACAATAAAAACATTATGAAAGAAGAAACTTGACAAACCTTATGTAATTTTTGAGGATAAATAGTATAGTATTATACAATATATGTTTAGCATTTCCTATCATACATAATATGTACTATTTTATTTTTTAAATATTAAAAAATGATTAAAATTTTTAAATATTAGAACAGATATATACAGATTTGCCAAAGTTAAACGAAGTTAAATCGAAGTATATTACGCGACCAACAAGTGAACCAACTAGCAAACCAATAAGTGAACCAACAAGTGAACTAATAAGCAAACAGACAATGAGCAGCGCTTACCACACCGTAGCAAATGCCGAATGTACAGGCGTATTTATTCAGGAAAAATATGAAGCGTATTCTTATCGTTATAATGTGCCTAATTCAAAAGTTTATCGCCATGGGATAATGGGAGACTATCACCTCTTTATTCGTAGCGGAGACAAGGTCTATATGGAAGTAAAAAATGTTGGCGAGATTGTGATTTCATTTGCTGAACTTCAACAGAATAAATATTGGAGGTATTACTATGAATTGTCGCTTCTCCTCGCAAAAGATAAACATAAAGTTATAAAGAATGAAGCATTTAACAAAGCTTATGACGAGATATACGAGGAAACAAAAAAGAGGGTATGGTCAGTTGAAACCTCATATTTAGATTATATAAAGCAAACCTACAATAAAATCTACAAGATAATTCCAAGTGGGAATGTTTGCTATTACAAAATCAATCCATTTGACTTAGATAAAATGGAATACGCGTCACATCAAGGACTTGAAATCTTCCGGATGATATATATAGCCCGCAAAGATGTTAGATTGGGATATTTTCTAAATAAATCGGTGATTTACAAGAATATCGCAATGGAGTATGTAATGGATGAGAATAAAAAGCATATCCTCAATCTAGCAACTCTTAATGGTAAATATTGTATGAATGACGATATTTTAACAATAATATATAATATTGTTAGTATTGGGAATAAATATGAGTATATTACAAGTAAAGAAGAAAGCAAAGCACTGATATTGGAAAAGTAAGTGTGATATAATAAATACTAGTATGTAAATTATTGCCAGCATAAGCTACTTAAATAAAAAATTATAAATTATATATTTTTTATATTTTTATAATTTATAAGATATAAAAAAATTGATATAATATTAATTATATATTATTATAAATGAATAACAAGTTTGTTAAAGATGTCTTTCCTAAAAAAATACATATTACCAAACCAATTTTAAAATGGGTTGGTGGAAAAACTCAGTTAATAGACACACTTATTGCTGATTTTCCTGTTGAAATAAATAATTATCGTGAAGCATTTTTAGGAGGTGGCAGTGTTTTATTAACCTTATTATCTTATATTAAAAATGGAATTATAAAAATAAATGGAAATATATATGCTTATGATTTAAATGAACCATTAATTTATATATATAAAAATATTCAAACGTCACATAATGAATTATATGATAAATTAAAAACTATTATTATTGATTTTAATGAATGCGGAGAAGGAGAAATAAATAGAAAGCCAATAAATATAGAAGAAGCTAAAATAGGAAAGGAAAATTACTATTATTGGATAAGAAGCGAATATAATAAATTATCTTTGTCAGATAAAAAAAGTATATTAGGGTCTGCTATGTTTATATTTTTAAATAAAACTTGTTTTAGAGGAGTATTTAGGATAGGTCCAAATGGATTTAATGTTCCATATGGGCACTATTGCAAGCCAGAAATTATAAATAAAGAGCACTTAGAAGAATTACATCACCTAATAAAAGATGTTATATTTGAATGCTGTGATTTTAATACATCGCTTACAAATGTAGAACAAGGTGATTTTGTATATCTTGACCCTCCATATGCTCCCGAAACAAATACATCATTTGTTGGATATACTGAAAAAGGATTTAACATAGAAAATCATAATTGTTTATTTAATATAATACACAATTTAACAGAAGCAAAACATAAAATAATGTTAAGTAATGCGGATGTTAGTTTAGTTCGTGATAACTTTGCAAATGAAAAATACAAAACAATTTCAATTTTATGTAAAAGGTCTATTAATTCTAAAAATCCGAACTCAAAAGCAATGGAAGTTATTATAAAGAATTATTAATTATTAAACCATATATCAATTGTTTGAAAGTAGTTTTCATCATCACCAAATAAAACCACTATATTATTTTCTTGGAATATTGTATTTAATATTGTGTATTTTTTATCATTTGAAGTTAATTTCTTCTTCAAAAAATTATTCACAGAAAATCCATAATGTACTTCAAACTCATTATCTAAAACTAGCTCATATTCTCTTTTAAGAGAAGGTCCTGCCCATAATTTAGTTTCTACTGAACCTTCAACATTTTGCTCTTTTTTCTCTATAATTTTTATTACTTTTTTACCACTTGTATATTCTATAATATATGCTTCATCTGGACATCTAAACATATCAATATTGTATTTATATTTCATATAAGTTTTTAGCCCATTTTGTAATACAAATACTATTGTTTTATCTTCAAAAGTTTTTACTAAATAAAAGTCGTTTGTTTTTTTGCTTTTTGTATAACTATTTTTACTATATCCCATTTCTAATAATCTGTTTTGGTTATTTGTTTTATCTTCAAATTTTTTTCCATAAAAATTTGTGTTTGCACCACCTGCTCCGGTTCCCTTGTTGATAATTACCTGATTCTTTTTTTCTGTCGCGTTTAATTCACTACTCATATTTGTATATATAAACCTTTTGTTTAATATTATAAGTAAATTTTTATAAATAATTAGTAAATATATTATATTTTTTTCATAATTTATAAAAAAATGATAAATTTATATTTAAAATATTATTAAAGACTTTACTCTGTTGTATCACAAGCTTGTTGATATTCCAAGTATAACTTCTGTTCTTCAAATCTTCAAAAGAAAAGAACACGCACAGCTCTCCCAAGACTTAAATAAAAAGTATGAACAGTACAATAAAAGCCAGTACCAAGAGCGCTTTTCATACCGTATCAAATATGGAATTTACAGGTGTTTTTGATACAATAATTAATAATGATTTTACTTCTCAATCAAAATATCACCTTTTCATTAAATATGGTGACAAGGTCTATATGGAAGTTAAGGATGTTGGAGAGATTGTGATTTCATTTGCTGAACTTCAAAATAACAACTATTGGAAATATTATTACGACCTGTCGCTTATGCTGACTAATAGCAAGAACTTAGTTATACAAGACCTTAAATATAGCAGTGAATACAACGATTGTCAGTTATATAATGAAGAGAGGTTCTGGTCTATTGATACAGCTTCTATTGAAAATAATATTCACATCAATACATTGATGGTAGTTAATTATGATAATAATTGCTATTACAAAATTAATCCATATGACTTAGAGAATATGGAATACACATCCCAAGAAGATTTTCATAACTTTCTAATGATTTATATGGCAAAAGTTGAGTTTGAAAATAATACAGCTAATAATATGTGGGCTAGTTACTATAACCTTGTGGTTGAATATAGAGCAAATTTAATGGAAAAAGAAGTTGAAGAAATGACGGCTGTTCTTCAACAACTTTGAGATTGATATGAATTAGTTAATAGGTGTAATCTATAATTAACTTTTATGATAAACTTTCACCAAAATTATAATTTTTATTAAGTGTAAATTTGTTATAATCTTCATCAAGGATACAACATATTTCTTTTAAAACTTTTAAACTAAAATCAATACCATATTGCGTTATATACATTTGACATATAAAATCATTATTAATATCATCATAATTCAAATTACTAAAATCAACTATATTATTTGGATTCCAAAATATATTTAAATATGTAGTGTTTTCTGTTTTATTAATATAATATTCTTCATTATAGTTATTAAATACAAATATATGATATTTTAAATTAGGATATTTATTTTTTAGTGCTTTCTGTATTAAATCAAAATTAAAATTAATATTCTTATTTTTATTATGTATTAAAAATAATATATTTTCTTCACAATTTAAAGTTTCTTTAAATTGTTCTATTCTTTTATTTAACTGGTCTTTTAAAATATTTATATCTGTTGTTCGTTCATGATTCATTAAAATACCATTGCTTCCATAAAAATTATTGTTTTTCCAAACTATATTGTTATTATAATCTAGAAAATCAGTTTCAATTAATCTACATATTTCTTCATATGGATGAATAGAACCATCAAAAGGCATTCTTATTTTAAATTTTTCTCTAATATTATACCTATCTATTAAACTACGCATAAAACAATCTTCACCAAGACTAATAATATATTTATATTTACTCATTTTTAATATTTTATATTATTCTTCTTATTTCTTTATATTAAAAATAGGTATTCCATTTATTTAAAATATCTATATCTTTTTGTGTAATAACATTATTAACTAATAAATTATTATAAATAGATTGTAATATTGATTTAATGTCTGGTTTAATATCTGTTGGGTTAACTACTTTTAATTTTGATTTTATTGAATAATCATAAAAATTCCAATCTAAATCTGTCCAATTTAAATCAATATTTTTATAATTATCTTCTTTAATCTTATTTACTGTAAATATTGCGGCTTCTTCACAAATTTTTTCATTGAACTCATGCGGATATTCAGAAGTTGACCCATTATATATATGTAAATTACGAAATAATATAACATCTTTTTTATAAAAACTACATAATAATATCATAATATATTGTGACATCCACCATGATCTATTATCAAATATATCTATATATGGAAATAATTTATTTGATAAAAATGCTTCGCGTGAAAAAGCATTAGCAAATCCATCAAATTGTATAACTGTTTGCACTTCAACATCACCAGATAATATAAAAGGATCATAATAGCCTAAGTGGTTTGGATTTGCTATATATGGTTTGTATTTTGTAAGTAATTCCTCAAATTTATTAAAACTATTTTCTTGTGTATCATTAGTAAATATTACATCTTTATCTAAATAGATATAATAATCATAATTAAGTTTCATATTCAAAACATACTCTCTCGCTTTATTTCTACTAGTTGTCCATGATGTACTTTCAGGAAAAAATATTGTAGTGTCTGGTGAATTTTCAATATAACTTAAAAGTATATAATCGCGAGATTTTAAACAATTATATATTTCTGGAAGCCCAGATTCGCTTTGAATTAAATATAAAAACTTTTTATTTTCAATAATATTTAATATATTTTCATTATGAATATACATTTCATATTCACTCTTAAAATCTTCTATTAAATTATGTTCATTTCTATTTTGTATAACATTAGGTGATGAATACATCATATAATTATTTGTTTTGTTTAAAATAATGTTATTAATTATTCCACGTAAAATATCACAATAACGAAATGACACTGTAGAAGGTATTAATAAACATATAAATAATTCAGGATTTAACCAAAATGTATTTTGAGTATTAAAAACACACACATTTTTATTATCTATTAACACACATTTGTTTTTATCCCATCTAATACTATCTTGATGATTACATATAATCCTAAAAAGGGCATCCACATCTGGATCATTTTCAACTAATCCATTTATTATAGATGGTGTTTTATCTGTATCTTGAATAAGATAATTAGGCTCATTTTTTAATAAACTTAAAGGTAATCCACGAGGCCATATGTGCGCATTATTTGTGTAATATTTAAATATATTAATCCATACACTATTTTGTTCTGTTATCATTTGAACATTATTGTATTGTAAAATACTATCAAAATTATCATAGGGTATATTATCATCATCTGTCTCATATATTATTTTATATCCTTTCTTTATAGCATAAAGATAACCTAAATTTTTTCTACAATAATGATTATATGGAATCATATCACTTAATTCTGGGAACAGTTTTTTTTGGGATGGAATATCCAAATAAATACAATTTATTTCCTTATAATCATCCGGTGTTTTATTGTCTCCTACTATGATAACATCATACTCTTTATTTTCAATATGTTTTAAAATAGTTTCTGTTGGTTTATTAATTGTAGTTATAATAACACATTTATCTTTACAAAATATTTCTTTTAACCATTCTTTACTATCAGGATTATCATTAAATTTGATTGGATGTAAAATTAAATTATGATTATGATTAAATAAATTATAAATATATTGTTTATTTAAAAATTTTTCTCTATTATTCCATAAAATATTATTGGTAAAAGATTGATATTGAGATATATCTGTCTCAATATTATTAATTATAGATGGTATAGCAATTTCTAAAAATACTTCATATTTAGAAAATAATTCAAACAAATCAAATAATTTATCAGTTAAATATTTTTTAGGTAAATAAAACCAGTCTGAAAATGCAGCACTAAATTTATCTATATTATATTTTTTAAACTCTTTATCTTCTATTAATTTATTTATAGCTTTTTTTCCGAATTTACTATCCCAATGCCAATTTGAATGATTATTTATATTATCTAATTTATACCATGTATAATCACTAGTTTCACCATTTAATATAATATTCATATCATCATTTCTAATATTAGGTTTGTAAAATATAATCTTTTCATTATCAAATAAATTTATTATATTTACATTTATAATATTGTCATCCATTGTATAGAAAAGCCCATCACTATCATCTATAATTGATTTATATTTTTTATAAAAATTATTAAAAATGTTATGCGTATTAATTCCCCTATTTATTTGAATAAAATTAATATCATCATCTTGAATTATAGGATAATCTGAATAAAATATTATTTTTTTAAAATGTTTTTCATATATTTCCTTAATTATATTTTTATTACAAATACAATTTGAATAATTAAATACTACAAGTAAAATTGTATTTTTAAAATTATACATTTAAAAATATTAAAATATAATTAAATAATTGTTAATTACGCATAAGTGATTATGAATGATAAAGTGTAGCTCAAATATTATCAGCATAAATTTATAATTAATTCTTAGGTTAGAAATAAATGTAGATGTACAATATAATATATATGTTATTTATTTTACATTTAACTTCATAATAAATATGTTATAATTTAATTTTTTATTTTTAAAAACTGATTGAAATTCTAAAAATTAAGAAGCAGAAATATACTGGTTTGTTGCTCAGAAGATAAACCAAGTATATATAAGTGCTTACAAAGCAACCACAAAAAGAAATACAAGTCTTTTACTAGCGTGTACTATGAACAGCTCGTTCAATGAGATCAACAATCGCGCTTATCATACAGTCGCAAATGCCGAATTCACATGTGCTTTTGATAGGATGGTTTTTAATCATGGTAATATTAATGCGGGAAACCGTATTGGTTCTATTAGCGATTATCACCTTTTTATCAAATATGGAGACAAAGTCTATATTGAGGTTAAGAATATAGGTGAAATTGTTATATCATTTGATGAACTTCAAAAAAACCGATATTTGAAATATTATTATGACTTATCGCATATGCTTACAAACAACAAAAATTTGATTATTCAAGATTTAAAATATAGTACCAACTATACCGAAAATACGCATAGGATATACAATGAGCAAAGGTTTTGGTCAATTGATACAGCTTTTATAGAGCTTAGTATAAATACAAAAATTAATAAGATAATCAATAACGAAAATATTTGCTATTACAAGATTAACCCGTATGATTTGGAGAATATGGAATACACATCAAATGATGATTTGAATACTTTTAAAAGTATTTATATGACAAGATGTGCGTTCAGAAACAACGTTTTTGATAAAGTATGTGTTATAAATAATAACCTCGTTATTGATTACAACGCAAGATTAATAGAGAAAGAACTTGATGAACTTTCTGAAATTATTGAGGATAAAAAGAATGTCATTAATCTTGCCACCCTTTATTATAAGGAGGATATGACTTGCGACTTACTAATGATTATGTATAATAACCTTATTAGTGATAATGGAAACAAAAAATATGCTCAGTATATGACAAATACAGGAACATATAATAATAGATTAGAACTTGTTGCTCAGATATTATCTGCTTAAATGAAATATACAAGGTGATGGTGATGTTAATTTTTAAAGAGAAGTATATGTTATATATTTTTTATTTTTATGACCATTATAATATGCGTAAATGACTAAATATGTAATAATTTATAATATATATTATAAAAGTTGATTAATATATTTTATTATATAAGAAAGTAAATGGAACAACTACAAAGTAGTACAATGATAACTGATAATCTTTATTTAGAAAAAAAAAGGTTTATAGAAGTTATGAATAATGTATATGACTTATATTTACAACATGGGGCAAGAAGCAATAAAAATGTAGATTATTTTCACACATTTATTAAGGACGAACTTTGCAAAATATTTACGCAATCTGAATATTCTGTTGTATTAGAATATGATGTTGTTTCAACAAACTCTTCGGGGAAAAAAAAATGTGACATAGTTGTATTAAAATTAAATAAACCATTTATTATATTTCCAGTAAAAATAATTAAAACCAATTATAAGCAAAATAAAAATAATGCTTGGGAAAATTTGACAGGCGAATTACAACATTTAAAATGGGCTGATGAAAATATTAAAATCATACCAATAAATATATTCATGAATAAAACACCATACTTAGATAAGACTGGAAAAATTATGAAATTTGAAAATATAAATATTGATGATATTAAAATATATAGTATATTAAATACTAAACATATTACTCATGATATAATAAATTTTATATTAACTGTTGAGCATTCTAATAATATAAATGATAAATTTGATAAACCCCCAAAAATATTAGATTTTGATAGTTGTACTCCATTTCGTTCAACAATTGATATTATGAAGGACCTAATATAATGGCAAATTATATAATAAACTACTATTAAGATTAATCCATCCAGCAGAACGTTTAGAACTATTATTTTTTATAAAATCAATATTGTTAATTATAATATTTTTTATAAAATCAATGTCTTTTTCATCATTGGGTTCTATACATATACAACTATAATGTAGTATATTTTCATTGATAAATATATTATTATGTATAATATTAGGATCTGGATCTATAAAGCAAGGTATATAAATACATTTTTTATTTATATATTTGATAGATTGGCTTCTTCCATACGCATACCATGTTGGATAAGTCTTATTCCCATTATCTCTTTTTAATAATTCATCCCTGTTTTTTAATAAATATTCATAAGTTAATATGTTTTCTGCTTTAAATGTGTTTTCATCAATTATTTTACCATTTTTATAAGGATAAATAATATATTTTGTTGAATGTCCGTTTGTAATATTTTTCCAACAAGGTTCATCGTATAATTTTGACGAATGAATATATATATTATTTCTTAATGTCGCGATACCATTTTTAATTGTACAAATTGTTCTTAATGTATTATCGTTTGAATTAAAATTAAATAATGAGTAATTTTTTAAAATATCATTATAATCAATAGATGTATCATTGTATATTAAATGGGTTTTAGGTTCTTTGCTAAATATTGTTATACAACAGTATACAGAAGCATTACTAAATACCTTTTTATCTTTGAAATCAATAATTTCTCTTATTAATTTATTGTCAAATAAATATTTTCTTAATTTATAAGATGTTTTATTATATAAATATGAATTAGGCGTAATACTAACCATAATACCAGTTTCTTTAAGTAAATTCAAACTTTTAATGATAAAAGCGTAATAAATATCAATTGCGCCACCATTAAGCAATTCAAAATTAGTATTTATATAATATCTATATTCAAGCGGCAAGTCTTGAATTTTAATATATGGTGGATTTAGTATAATATTATCATATTCTTTGTAAATATTGGTTTTAATAAAATCGCAATTAAATTTATTTATTTTATCATTATCTATTATTTGATGTAAATAATCATATTTAATTTCATAAATATCAATATCATCATAATTCTCAACATTAATGAATTTTAATAAATTTCCTGTCCCTACACAAGGATCTAACAAACTTCCATAATTTAATAATTTAGATGACATTATTTTTGATATATTATCAGGTGTAAATATATCACATTTTGTAAAATATATTAAATCATCTTTTAAGTTTGATAATTCCATCTTTTTAATATAATTTATTTTATATTATCAATATAAAATGTAATAATATCAATTTTTTTAATATTATTTTATTTATATTATTTTACAAAGTTAAGAAGAAATAAGTAATAAAAAGTATAGTTATATAAATTGGCTGGAAAAATTTGCTCTGAAATCATTTTATTAAGATAAAAATTGATAAATCATCCTATCAATTATTTAATTAAAGCCACGCAAAGGTTACGATGTCTCCTAGATGGATGATGGACCCAGAGTTCGAGATTGATGGATTTGAGTATTATAACTCAGAAGACGAAGAAGATGATCGTATTTACAATTCAAAATACGGTTGTGAAAGCTCTGTATATGTAGGTAATAAATTCATTCGCACCATATATATTGGCTATACTGACTGTAATGGTGACTATGACGATACCTATGATTATTAAAAACTAAAAAATTTGCGTTCTTTGTATATATATGTGTTTTATATATTTTTATATTTTATATGATATCTTATAAAATTTTTTACATTTTAACTTTAATTTTCTAAATATATTTATTGTATTGTATATAAACAATATTTTAAATATATTAAATAATCAAGATATGTCATCTTCTTTTCAAATAATCATATCAAAATGCGAGACAATGGTGGAACGCAACAACTGTGTTTTGTCTGATATTGATGATCTTGAACTTATTCTAGAAATTAAGGATTTCCCTATCTGTATGTCTACTGTTGACAAATTGAGTGTGGATGAACCAGATATTTGTTCTGACATGAAATGGTGGATTAGCAAAAATACTGGCGTAATTCAGTTGAATCCATTAGTTCCTCTTGATCTTCTGTATAAGAAGGGGCATGGTTCTGGTACTGTTGGAAAGATATGGAAACAGCACCATGTTGAGTTTGTCGATTTTATTAATAGTTGTGGTGTGAAGCGAGTTCTCGAAATTGGTGCTGGACACGGATGTCTAGCGAAATACTTTGTTAGTATGCATCTTGATGCTCAATATCATATTGTTGAACCAAATTTACCATCATGGACACACGAACGTGTTACAATGTACAAAGGTGTGTTTGATGAAAGCTTTTCTATGGACACCGAAGTAGATGCGGTTATTCACTCTCATACGTTTGAGCATATTTACAATCCGAGAGAGTTTCTGCTCAATATCGCAAAAAATCTATCAGAGGGACAATGGCATATTTTTTCATTACCTCGTCAAGAGTTATGGCTTCAAAAGGGTTATTTAAATACTCTTAGTTTTGAACACACTATCTACTTAACAGAGGCAAATGTTGAATATTTGATGTTAAGTTGTGGTTTTGAAATTGTCCAGAAGAAATATTTTCTAGAAGATCACTCTATTTTTTACGCAACTCGCAAGTCAGAAATAGCATCCAAATATGCTATTCTTCCACATAACTATCTTGAAAATCATCTAATGTTCATGTCTTGGGTAAAATCTGCACAGGAATTTGTAGAGAGTGTTAATGTAAAGATTGCTCAGTATAGCCTTGGGAAAATATACGTTTTTGGTGGGCATATTTTTACACAATTCCTTATTAAATTTGGTCTTAATGTGTCATCAATATACGGTATCATTGATAATGATCCCTTAAAAGTTGGCAGTCGCCTGTATGGGACTAATTTACGAATATTTTTGCCAGAGTTAGAACTTAATGGTCAGATAGGAGCAGTTATCATCATGCGTGCGGGAGCATACCAAGAGGAAATAAAAAAAAGTATTCGCGACAAATTATCTGATAATATTACCTTTTGGGAGTAATAAGTAAAAAAATAATTTCATAAAATGGTTTAGTCTTTCAATATTTTTATATATAGTTAAAAAGCTCATAAAATATATAAGACTAATATCCAATTATAATTATATAAATGCCAATAAAATTTGATTTAGAAAATTTAAGAAAAGAGCATGAATGTGTTAATTATTTTGAAACAAGATTATATAATCCGCAAGCTGATGTTTCAATAAAAAAATGCGCTATCGTGTGGATTTGATAAAGTATATTGTATTGAGATAAGAGAAGATTGGGTAGAAAAAGGAAAAGAAGTATTAAAAGATTTTATTAATACAAATAGACTAAAATTATATTTAGATGATAGTGCTAATATGAAAAAAATACGTAAATGATGATAATTTTAAAAATAAAACAATGTTTTTTCTTGACGCACATTTTGACGGAGGATTTACGTCGCATCAAACTAACTATAAATTTAGGTGTCCATTATTTGAAGAATTAGAAGGAATTAGAAGCATTCAGCGGAATGATAATATAATATTAATTGATGATTTAAGAATAATTAAAAATATATTTCCTTGGAATGAAGGAAGTTATGGAAATATTAATTTTCTTGATAAAATTAAAAGCACAATATTAACTATAAATAAAGATTATAAATTTGGTACATTAAATGGCGAAGAAGAAGATGATGTTTTAATAGCATATATTTAATAATATATATAATGATTTACCTTAAAAAATGATGAAAGCAATTTGTAAATAATAGTTATATTATTATTTGAAAAATTAAATTTATTATAATACTTAAATATGTTAAGATTTTATTAATATTATTAAAAAATTGATTAAAAATAAAATAAAATAAAACAAAGCCATAATCTTGTTGTATCGCAAAACTTGCTGATATACTGAGTTAACCCCAAGCTAAACTTTTGTTCTTCAAACAAACACCCCCTCCCGTTATCAACAAGACAGCAAAACAATGCTTCAATATACCTATCACTACATCAAAGATATGGAGTTTTCTGGTGTTTTTGATATTGGAATACATCCTAAAAACAGAGGCAGTTATATCAAATATTTCCTGTTCATCAAGTTTTGCGACCTCATATATATTGATATTAAAGGTGTGGGTTCAATCATACTTACATTTGAAGAACTTACAAAACACAAGTATTTGAAGATGTATTATGATTTATCCCTTGTTCTTTTAGAAAACAAACACAAAATTATTGAAAAGAAAACTAGTAATTACTATTATACTAGGGATTACAACAAGACTATCTACAAAGAAGATAGGGAATGGTTTATAGATAGCGCATATTTTGTTGAAGATTTTTCAACAAAAATTAAAAAAATTGAAACAGGTAAATATTATCTCTTCTATGATATAAACCCTAATGATTTAAGGAGTATGAAAGTTTCAAACGCATTTGATGTCGCAAGATTTCACGAAGTCTTAAATATTCGCTATAGATACGAGCAAGGAAAGATGTTTAAAGGGTTGTTTATAGATTATACAAATCTGATGATTAAATATAATGTTGAGTTAATTGGCAAAGAAGTTGAAAAAATTTCTGTCAGCCAAGAAGATGATAAAAATTATGTTAATCTTCTCGAACTTAATAAAAAAGGCATGAATACGGACATATTCAATATACTGTATAATATTGTTATTAGCGAAAAAAGCAAAACAAAATTAAATTACAATCCATATGTCTAAGTATTATAAGATTTGTTAATGATCCTATTTTGAATTTTGAGTACATAATTTTTTATTTCTAAATTTTTATGTACATAATCTTAAATATAATTCATCTACCTTTCTGCTAATCATAAAAATGGGAAAATATAAAATCACTCTTTACATATTATATCATAAATTCCAATTATTTTTTTAAATTTAACATAAATATCTACTATATGTAAAAATTGATCTTATATGTAAAAATTGATCTTATATAAAATTTAGGTAAATAATACATATTTAATATGATCAAACAACGATCTATTATTGAATATGAACTAAGTGAACTTAGTATAATTCAAAAAGAATCGCAAATATTTAAAAATCAAATTGAACTTAATTCATTAAAATGCAAAAATATCATTTTTGAAAATCAGGAAATGTGTGGAAAAGCCGTTAGAAATATATTTAATAATAAATCTATAATAAATTGTATAGTATATGGACCAACACAAGTAGGTAAAACAGGTTGTATGATAGCACTGATCCTATATTATATCTTATCTAATAATATTCCAATTGATAATATTTACATTATAACAGGTTTGTCAGATGTTGAATGGAAAAAAGATACAAAAAATAGAATGCCTGATTCTATTACCACTAAGGTATTTCATAGAGGAGATTTTAAAAAATTCTTACACGATATACGCGGAAAAAAAAATTGTTTAATTATTATGGATGAAATACAAATAGCATGCGAAGATAATCAAACAATCAATAACACATTTGAAGAATGTAAATTTTACGATTTAGATTTTCTTTTAGATAATGATATAAAAATTATTCAATTTTCGGCTACACCTGATGGAAATATGAATGATATTAAGGATTGGAAACATCATTCTGCTAATGTTAAACTATCTCCTGGACAAGACTATTATGGACCTAAACAAGCCATTGAACAGGAACGAATTAAAAAATTCGAAGATTTAACAATCCTAGATAACGTAAAAGAACTTAAAAATGATATAGAAGAAAGATATTCAAATCCTAGATATCATTTAATTAGAGTACCAAATAAAAGAGAAAATAAAGATAAGACAAACAATCAATTAAAAGTTATATCTAATTTTAAAAAAGTATTTGAAGAAAAATACGAATATAATGAAAAATATCTTGAAGCAAAAAAAAAAGATATCAATTGTATTCTAGAAAAAAAACCTGAGAAGAGTACATTCATATTCTATTGTGAAATTTTACGATGTGCAAAAACACAGTATAAAAAATATATAGGTGTTTCATATGAAAGATATTCAACTAATATTAATGATTCTACAATTGTTCAAGGATCATTTGGGAGATTATGTGGTTATGATGATAATGGAGATAGCATATGTTATACTAATATAAAATCAATAGAAAATTATATTAAATTATGGGATGATAATATGGAGTTTAAAAAAGGAACTGTATGGAATACAAAAACAACACAATATAATAAACAAGATGATATTACATATAATAATGTAGGAACATTTAATAGTGTGAAACATATTAAAGAATTAAAAGGCAATTGCACTAAGAATATAAAAACTATCGTAAAACCAACAATTAAGATATTCACAGAATTTGATGAAGTGAAAGAGTTTTTCAAAAAAGAAGCTAATAAATATCTTGGGACTGGTCCTAAAAAAAGAATTGCTGATAATAATGGATTTTATGAATGTATTACACAAATTGATAAATCTAAAAAAGTTAGAACAAAGGAATATTTTCAAAAAATTGAAAAAGAAAATAATTGGGGGTTTAATAATAATGATGATAAAAATAAATATAGATGTTATTCTTGTTATTCTGATATTACAGATCCAAAAACATTAGAATGGTGGCTAGTATATCATGAAAATAAAGGTTAAAATATTAAATATGTAAAGGTCTAGTTCTAAAAGACAGACCCTAAATTGTATATTATGTATATTTTTTATTTTTACTAATATTAATAAAAAATGATTATTTGATTAATATTTAATTGCAAATTGAATTAACAATGGAACTTTCTGGATTCACTATCATGTCTAAGGATTTTAAGAATGGCAAGGTTACTTATTTCAAAAACTTAATATTTATTAAGTTTGACAAAAAGGTATATATTGAAGTTTCAAACTCTATACCGTTATTTGTAATCTTATCATTTGATGAACTTATGAAACATGAGCAATTGAAGATTTACTATAAATTATCTCTTATAGCAATTGGAAAGCCTAATATTGACCCTCGTTATTATGGAAGCAAAAATCCAGATTATGTCCCTAAAAAGTATAAATTAGATGATTATGATATGTATATAGATACAATCTATATTGTAAAAGATGCCTTAACAGGCGTACAGGAGGCAAAGAAAGGAAATTGTTATCAAGCAATTAACCTTAAAAAATTAAAAAATTTGGAAGTATCTACAAAAACAAAAATAGAGGAGTTTTTTACTAATTACAATAATAAGTATGCGTTTGAGGAAGAAAACTTTGAAGAGAGGGCGACTACTTATACTGCCCTCGTAAATGTTTTATAAAAGTAAAAATATCTACATTATTTATTTTTATATATGAGTTGTATTCCATTATATAATATATTTCAATTGTAAAACAATATATATATATGCCTTCTTACTTAGATATGTTGCCAGAGGATATTATAACTCATGTATACAGAATGCTATATAAATCAATCCTAAATGATATGAAGAAAGATACTACATATATAAATATACCAATTTTTGATAAATTGCTTGAAATAACTAAAAATCCATATATAGATAATTTAAATTATTATGATTTTGTTGTCACTTCATGTATTGATAATATTGTAGAAAAATATAAATGTTTTGAAAATGAATATGATGAAGATATGTATAATAATAAATTATTATTATATAATTATTCATTATATAATACATCATTATATTATAAGTCATATTACATAAAACCATTAGATATTGATATAAATAAAATAGAATTATCTAATTTTTTTATATATAATTTATACAATAATGATAATAATGGCATTTCGTTATTTAATAATACTTACTTTGCCCATAATAATTTTAGAGGTATTATTAAAAAAGCAAATAAAAATGGATTTATTTTAGAAAAAGTGGAGTCATTTAGATGTTTGGCAGAATTATTATATTATATAATAGATTTCTATGACTTTATAAAGCAAATTTTATATATGAATATTAATTTTATAGAGCAAATAGGTGATATATTAAACTTATCAAGTGAAAAAACAAAAGAGCGCAATTTCTTAATTGACGTTTTAAACTTCCATAGTAATCATAGATATATAGAAGAATTAATTTACGATATTGATAATAATTGCGTTAATCCACAATTAGAATAAAAAGACAAAGATTATAAATTTGTATTAGGATAATACCTAACATAGCAATCATTATGATACTCCTCTTTTTCAATTATGCTATTATCTACAAAGTCATATACAGGAATTGCGTTCCATGCTAAGAATCCATATATAGTATAAGGATTTATAATTTTTTGAGTATATTCAATTTGTAATTCAATAGGAATTTCACTGAACGCATAGTTACTTATTAAAAAACTATTATTTTTAAGATTATTAAAATTATCTATTTGACAAAATTTTACTTTTTCAATATTTAACGCATTCAAGTATTTTTCTTGTAAAAGAGATGGTTCTAATAAATCAAATATAGTATAACTAGTAATATTAATTTCATATAATGGGGCTATACTATGTACAAAAAAACATAATCCTCCATAGCCACCTCCTATTTCAATAATATCAACATTATTTAATTTGTATTTTTTCATATCTTCTAAAATTAATAATGTTTGTAGTAAATATCTTATATTAGTAGGACTACAAGTCATAAAATCTTCCATTTGATATTTATTAGTTTTTCCATATTTGTCATTTAAATGGCATATATTTTTTAAAAATTCAAAATTTGATTCATAAAATTGCTTAAAATTATTTTTAATTGTGTGTAAATATTTATGACCTAGATTGTTATCAACATGTTCTAACATGTATGTATAATTGCTATCACTTTTAAAATTCAATTCTTCCTTATTTAAAATTAGTTGTGATTTAATCGCATGTTGATATCTTGAATATATAGACATTTATATTTATATTTATATAAATGTTTATATATAAATTAAAATTGTATTAGAATAAATTTGCCCCTTTTTATGGTAAATAATATAAAAAATGATTAATAATTTTAAATAAATAATTACGGCCAAGTCAAAATATGTCAGCTGAAAGCAACTTGGTCGCTTCTCAATATGTTCCTCATACATCCGACAATTTGGAATTTACAGGATACTATTATCATCATAATAGAAATCCTTTCTATTTCTTGTTTATTAGGAAAGATAAAAATATATATATTGAAAGGATTAATGAACACACAAAAAATAATAAATATGTTGATGATATTGTTATGCCATTTGATGTTATGGCAAAAGACGAATGTCTGAAGAAATATTATGATATGTCTGTAATGTTAGCAAATAATAGCAAAACCATCTATTATGATTCATATGGTATTGAAACAAAGCAATTGATTTCAACATATGATACTGATAGTGATGATGATGATATTAAACCTCTAAATATTAGGAACTGGTGTATTAGTAGTAATTTTGTTTGGAAAAATTTACGCGTTTCCAAAACAACTACTAATTTAAATTGTTATTATAATATTGACCCATTTACGTTTGAGTATAATATTGATACAGAAAAAAAAATAAATAGTTTCATGGCAGCAATTAATTCATTTGCTGAATATAATGGTATTAGTAGTATTGTAGAAAGCGAAATAATAGCTAATTATAATAATAAGCTCCTGATGGCGGACGCAAACGCTTAAATAAGGTTATATGTGAGATAATATGTGTTATTTATTTTTATATTTTAGGGGAAGCCTTTTTGGAAATTACCTTTTTAGGAGATACCTTTTTAGGAGATGCCTTTTTGGGAGATGCCTTTTTGATAACAGCCGCACGTTTCTTAGGTTTTGTAGAATTATTTGATTTACTATTTTTTTTACCACCACCAAGTAGAGAAATTCTTGTACTTGATCCTTGTAGATTAACTGGTGTCGTATTTAATTTTTCAAGAATATTTTTAAATTCATCATAATTAAAGTGCATAGCGATATATAACATAACAATAAATATTGCTAAATATAAAAATACAAATCTTAAACTATTTTCTCTATCTTTATCAAAAATGTTATTTGTTTTCAGAAAGTTTTCTATATTGCTTTTTATACTAATTAATCTATCTACAAGTGTAATATTATTTGATGAAGCATAATCGGCTATCATATTATTTATTTCCTCAGTAACAATTTTGCCTTTTCGCACCTCTACAATCCCTGGATTATGAGGATCCATAAAAAATCTGTAATAATAAATAAGTAATTGAAAATTATACGCACGTAAAGCCATTATAACTAATGACACTATATTTTCTGGTATATTTGCTTTTATAAGATCAGGTAAAATGTAAGTAAATACATTTAATATAATAGGTATACAAATTTGTTTATTATAATATTGTCTTGTAAGTGTCTCATTTTCTGTAAGTGTCTCATTTAATTTTTTATTCATATCTAACATTTCATTCAGTTCTTCTATAAATTGAGGATATTTACTGGGTAGAATATTCATTATAATAATTTTTAAAGCATCATTATAATGTTGTTGTGTTAGTTCACCATTTATTGATAATGCGATTAGGTCATTTGAAACTTGTGTAGCTCTCTCCCTAGCTGCTTCCTCCCCATTTCGTTCATCTTCATTTGTTAATCCACCTTTAATTGGATATGGTTGTGCTACACGAACTCTTTTTTTATTAAGCGATACAGCTTTTGGTGGATTTTGTGAAGCATTACGAATTCTTTGGACGGTTTGCTTTGTTTTTGTTTTTGTTTTACTTGACATTTTATAATATTATCTCTACTATCTAATATATAAATAAAAAATATATTTGTTAAGTTTTGTATGTAAATTTTCATAAAGAAAGTAATATAATAAGAAGATATATTATATATATGTGTATTACAATAATTATCTTTCAGATAATCGTAAAGGCGCGTCAGTTTTTAATAATTGCAATGGTGGATTTATGATTGGTAAATCTGTTTTATTAGGTTTAATACTATAATCAAACATTTCATTATTATCGCTTGTAATATCATTGCCTGTTAAATTAGCACTATATACTTCATCTAATTCTGGATCAAAATCGCTATGATTTTTATTCCCTAGTTTATTATCATCACCGCTAATAATATCTTTGTGAAAATCAACATTATCTATATCATAAGTATAATTAATATTATTTGTTTTTTTATATTTACCTAGCTCGTTGTATATTTTATTATGGTGATTATTTATATTAATAATATTTGGTTTTGATGTATTAATGTTATTGATAGAGTTAGCATTATTATTAACATTATTTATTTTGTTTACACTTAATTCTTGCTGTTGTTGTATATTGTAATAATATATTATTACTATTAATCCTATAAAAACAAAAAATGCTAGATAATATCCGTCATATTTCATAATAAATATTAATTCTTTTACTATAATATAATAATATTATATTATAAATTATTATATTTAATCATCTTCTATAAACATCATCTTCTTTTTATTATTTGTCTCTTCGTCATTATCATTATTATCATTATATTCACTTTCTACCTTTTCATTATCAACGTAAAATGATACATTATATTTATTGCTATTATAGAATTTTAATCTGGATGCCCCTTTTCTTTTAAATATTGAAAAATCATCGTATATATCAATACATAATGGAGTATATTTTCGTTTTTCAGGTGTTTCTCTTAGAATACGTCCAATAGATTGCTGAATATCTGAGATTGGACTAGCAAATATTATTGTATTTAATGAGGGAACATTAAAACCCTCAGACGCAAGTTGATACGTAGCAAGAATTATTTGTTTTTCTGATGATATAGCGAGGTCATTCTGCTTCATACCACCAACATAGAATCCATAATTGCTATTCGCAATTTTATTTTCAATAATATATTGTTCAATATCCTTTAATTGATTTCTGCGTTCACTTAATATGAGAACTCTCCTATCAGGTTCTTTACTTAAAATATCTTTTAATAAGAAAATTATATATTCTGTTCTCGGTTTAAACGAACAAACATTATTGATCATTCCAGCACCATTTTCTTTCCCATTCCACATTAGTTTTACTGTTGAATAATCAATATGTGTTTCAAAATATTTATGGACCTGTACAATAACATCACAAAACTCTTTGTTTTTCAAAGTATACACAGATTTACCTATATAATATTCAAATACACGACGCATCCCATCTTTTCTATTTAAAGTTGCTGATAATCCTAGAATTATTGGATTGTTCAATTTTTGGAATGCTCTGCTAAATACTTGTGCGCCTGTATGATGAACCTCGTCAATTATTACAAAGCCAATATCATCAAATATTCCAATATCATAGTCTCTCATCGCAAGAGATTGTAATGAAGCAATTATAAAATCTTTCCCCACTACATCAACTTTTTTCTGCTTAATAATACCAACTTTTGCGTCTGGGGCAAATAATTTAACAGTATCTATAAACTGTTGGTTTAAAAAATCTTTGTGACTTATAAACATCGTTTTTTTTTTCAATTGACAAGCAATATATAGGCTCATAATAGTTTTACCAAATCCACATGGTACAGATATAATTCCACCCATCTTAAGAGGATCGCGAGCAGCTTTTAAAAAGTTGTTAATAGGTTCTTGCTGTGTTTCTCTAAGACTGCCAATAAAATTAATATTAATATCTTCGCCGCTTGTTAATTTACATAATGAAGGCGCACCATACTTTTGCAATCCATAATATCGTGGGATATATATCCTTTTTTCATTCTCTGTATATAATTGAAATGTTAAATCTTCTGTGGATGTTTTATTCTTTGATTTTCCAATATCAAAATTAACTTTTGGAACCATTGTTAAATCTTTTCTTATGCTTTCTAATTTGTATTCATCTAATGCCGATTTTAGAATTCCATAACCATTTTTGGATAATATTGAATACATTAATATTTATATCTTAATACATATATATATAAGTGTCATTTTTTTATATGGATTATATAGATAAGTATTAAAAAATAATGATTATTAATTCTTTAAGAGTTTTAGCATTAATATTACTAGTTATTATATTAATTATTAAAGAAATACCTTTTAAAAAACTTTTTAAAGACGCGATGATACAATTTTATTTAGCATTAACATGTATATTATTCTTATTACTAGTTGATAATATATTTGGCTTTATATTATCAATATGTCTATTATCACTATATTTTAGAATATATACAAGCGAGCTTAATATTATAAATAATAGTGATAATAACAAAAATCTTGATAATAATACTGAGAATGATAATGGGAATAATACTAGTAATAATACTAGTAATAATACAATAATTGATAAATGTGTAATGAATATGGATCATGTTAATATTGATAAAAAATTATCACTAGACATAAATAATAGCACCTATGGCACTGATGTAAGTTGTATAGTTCCATATATAACAGAAGAAAACCTATTAGCTGCGCAATCCAATATATTCAATCCTGAAGGATATAACAAAGAATTTTATGGTGTTGATAAAGGTGTATATAAAGAAGATGTATACGGTTCTCAGGGATTAGATAATAAAAATATACATATTCGCGGTTATGATATTAAGAATACATACTTAGGCAATATGCAATATGATATATTGTAAATAAAAAATATAAGTTATAATTAAGAGATTATTAAATTATGATTGAATTATTTGTAACAAATACCGAGAATGATCAAATTGTAGAAAAAATATTTACTCTTCTAGGGTATTCTATACTAACATTATTTATATGCGGAACATTATTATGGGCATACTATATAAATGAAAAAAATAAACATTTTTTTGTATCTATGTTCTCACTATATATGTTATTTTATGCTTTAATTATTATTGCTATTGTAGTTATTAATAAAAACAATTATGATGCTTTAACTTATACTATATTATTTGGTATAACAATTTTTGCAATATTTTTAACATCTTTTGTAAGCATATTTTTCCTTTTAAAATGTTTTAACTTCTTCTCATCTCAAAATATAAAAACAAATAATTATGCGGATCCGTATAATATGAATAACATTACTTCTTAATTATATTTATATATAATCAAAAAAAGACAATATATAAATAATTGAAAATAATGATAGAGATTTAATATATATATCAAAATTATTTAAATTATCTTGTAAATAATCAGGCATTTTCTCATACACTGTATTAACAATACCGGAATGATATATTATTAATGATATTATAACTAATATTAAACTTTTTTTTGCGACATCTGTATCTATATACGATGTAATATTATCATATTTGGTTGTATTCCTATAATTATAATTTATATGTTGATGTGTCTGCGGTGGTTGAGTAGGTTGTTGATAAATAGGCAGTGGTGGCATTTGTGAAATAGGAGATTGTTGTGATTTTGAATGCTTAGACATCATTAATTCTTCTTGAAATTCATTTAAAACATCTTGGACAATTGGATCATTAATATCGCTCGTATCTGATATATTTGGTTGCTGTGTTTTTAGAGGTAATGTATTTATAGGTGTTGACATTATAATAATTCTATCTATTGATAGATAACATTTTCAATATAAATTATATTACGCAAATATATGTAGTTTGTAAATAAAATAGATAATATAATTAGTAAGCAATATGAAAAAAAAATTTACAATAACTGATTTTTCACCTCCGCCTAAAATGAAAAGAAAAAAGAGATTTACAAGAAAAGAATTATTGCAACTTGAAAAAAATAAAAAGGGGAAAAAAAAGATATTGTCTCTACAAAATATTGAAAAGAAAAGAGGATTTACAATAGCTGAACTTTCGCATCAGCCAATAATTCAAAAAAAAATTAAACGTCTTTCGTCTCCTAAACAACCCAAACTAAAAAATACTAGATTTTTAATAGAAGATGTTATTTTACCTCCTAAATATATTAAAAAAACAAAAACAAAATTTTTAATAGAAGATGTTATTTTATCTCCTAAACGTCCCAGTAATTCACCTCCTAAACCACAAAGTAATTCACCTCCTAAACCACCCAGTAATTCACCTCCTAAACCACCCAGTAATTCACCTCCTAAACGTCCTAGCAATTCACCTTCTAGATGTATATCAGGGTCGCCCCCTTCGGCAATAGTACAGAATCCATATTGCTCATGTAACGGAAACTGTAACTGGTGTCAACTTCATCGCCTCCTAGAAAAAAGTGCCCAACAGATCGGCAAAGGTATTGTCACGCGCAAAATACGCAAACGTAAATGATAATTTTCTTTAAAGATATAAAATAAATATGAAACAACAAGTCTATATAATAATTAAGTAGACGAAAATACTTTTTCTAAAAACCCTGGAATACTAATTATATTATCTGGTGTTTTATTTATATCATATGGCTCTAATGGTTTGTCTTTATCATTACATTTAACAGGATAGGATTTATATTTATAACATGTATCTTCAAGATTAAAGATATTTTCTTCTATATCTTTAATTTCTGGTGCCGAATATATAACACAATTGTCCTTACATATACGTCTAAATAACAGTGCTAGCGCAAGGCCAAATAGTGCGCTTACAATTATTTGACCGGTATTATCATAAAACAGTCTGTCTATTGTTACTCTTAAACCTGTTATTTCTTTCGCAGGTCCTTTTTTAATCATTAGTATATATATTATCTATCTATTCTAATCTATAAAAATTTAAAAAAAATAAGTATATACTATATTATTGGCTGAGTTAATGAGGTTTCTTTACATTTAACCTCTTCGGCACTATATTTATAACATTGTCTGTTGTGATCCATATATACTATTTTATTAGCATTATAAGGCGTCGGATATTTAATAATACTTCTTATTGGTGGTGAAGAAATATATACATATATAATACCTAATAAAAACGCAAAAGCAAAACTAAACCAATTCATTTTAAATATTTTATCATCTTTAATATTTTTAACCATTAATATCTCCTATTTAATTACCTATTTTATATTTTTATTTAGGTTTGAGTTTATAATTAACATCCTTGATACATCTATTTGTTTTTGGATTTAATATTTTACCTTCTGGACATTCTTTCTCTTTAACATCATCTTTAACAACTACCTTCTTCTTGTCCACTTTAACTTTGTCTGCTGGGTCTTTTACGCATTTTTTAGTCTTAGGGTTTAATATTTTACCAGGTGGACATACATTGGTGTTTACATTGCTGCTAATAAGAGGAATAACTGTCCGTTCATTTAAGTTTATGTATTCGTATGTATATATGTCAGGGATGTTTTTATAATCAGTATTTTTATATTTTAAATATTCATATAATGAATCTAATGTTTTAGTTTCCTTAAATATATTATGTAATTCATTTTTTTTGTCTAAATATGCTGTATAATTATAATTATTTAATTCTCTTGCACTCTTATAATTTTCTTCGTATTTTAATTTTTTTTGCGTTATTATATTATTTTCATCAATTTTATATTTAAAATAATCATCAATTTGCTTTTTTATTACATCTAATTTTAGCATATTAGTGTTATTGAAAACGTCTTTGTTTTTGCTATAAATATTTTTGTCATATATATTAATATTTAGAATGTTTTTTTCAATATCTTTTAATATATCCATTTACTAATATTAAGGATATAAATAAAACATTAACGTAATAAAATGTCTTCAAACATACCTTTATAAAATGTTTGAAGACTTTCTTCTGGCTTCAATTGCTCTTCGTAAATACTTCTAGGTATATATTTAACAATAACTTTATCTTTTTTACATACAGATTTATTATTATAATATCCTTGGATAATCAATATAGACCCTATAAATAATAAAAATATTGCTATTGCTTTCATTTCTTAATATTAAGAAATAAGAAAAAATATTAGATTTTAATGTTATTGAGATTATTGAATACCTAGTTTTTGCGAACTCCAAGCATCAATTTGTTCAATGCTCTCTTTAATTTCAGATAGTTCAACAGAACGTTCAGTAGGAGGTTCAGCAGAAGGTTCCGCAGAAGGTTCAGCAGAAGGTTCCGCAGAAGGTTCAACAGAAGGTTCCACAGAAGGTTCAGTAGGAGGTTCAGTAGGAGGTTCAACATTTACATTATTAGAATTAAATAATGAAGATTTTCTATTTTCAAAAACAACATCCTTGTCATCCATGTTCTTTTTATACTCTTTCATTAGAGTATTAAGCTGTGTTTCTGCGTATTCTTGATTTTCTAGACATTCGGGGTTGGGAGACCAAGGACACCAACATCCTACTTGCGCGATATAAATATTAAACTTATTATCAATACGCTTGATAAATTCACTACGATTTTTAGCTTCTTCAAGAGAATCAAAAACCCCTCTTACTTTAATACCTCGGATAGATGTAATAAAATTATTATCACGATGATATGATGATTCAAGGTCTTGGTTATTAGTAGATTTAAAAAATCCATATTGTTCACTCATATCTTTAGGATTAAAAATGAATGAATTATTTTCTTTGACAGAATCAACAAAATCTTTTGAATCACTATGTTTAGCTAAAATACCATCCAATAGTGTGGTCATATCAGCACTAAACTTAGTAATAAATTTATTAAACATATATGCCTCTTTATTAACTAAAACATCTTCGGGGCTTAAAAACGATAGGAGAACATAATTCTGTCCTCTAATTGGTTTATCCTCATCAAGATAATCAACCTCTTTTACGCTAGTAACGTTAGTTGCGCTAATTGCGCCAGTTGCGCCTGTGCTTTCTGTTACTGACAACATTACAATATCTTTTCTAATAATATATTATATTATAAATCTTATATATTTTTATTAAATATTTATAGCTTGAATAGGTACTCTGACTCTATTACTGTTAAAAAATATCTGCCAAAACAGCTTACGACTTTGTAACTGACAAGTAATAGGATTAGATATTATTTTTTTGTTATTATAGCACTTGGAATAATATATCCATAACTATCTTCTGCGTGGGTCATTTGTATATATATTGATATTATTTTATATCTTTAAATAAATAATTATTAAATAATAACCTAGAAAAATATTTTATATTATTATAATAGTATAATAAATAATAATATAAATGGAATATTCCGTTGATTTTTGGGATGTTATTATAAGACTTCTTAAATACGCATTTGAAGGTCTTATAGTTGCGTTTGTTGCTCTTATATTACCTAATAATAAATTAGATTGGAGTGAAATAGGGATGCTCGCATTAACAGCAGCATGCACATTCTCTGTTCTTGATTTATTATCTCCTACTGTTTCATCTGGCGCTAGACAAGGTGTTGGATTAGGTGCTGGGTTTAGAATGGTCGGCTTTCCTAATGGATTTTAATATAATATAATATAATATAATATAATATAATATAATATAATATAATATAATATAATATAATATAATATAATATAATTATAATGAG